>Ga0209192_10000013_pt1 | contig 287000 bp, 314 predicted proteins | sample ArcticOcean_MG_C_11_FD_187433 | JGI IMG/M metagenome (GOLD analysis project Ga0209192, IMG submission 187433) | Marine microbial communities from western Arctic Ocean - ArcticOcean_MG_CB2_154 (SPAdes) (version 2) | ecosystem: Environmental > Aquatic > Marine > Oceanic | place: Arctic Ocean... | reverse complement strand
GACCCCCGTCTAACCCCCCCCCCCCCTCCCCGCACCAGTCTTCGTGCTTTGCGCGATCGTCGGTTCCGCGTTCGCCGCCGAGGAACAAGAACAGCTCGGTACCGTGATTGGCATCGACCTCGGCACGACGTACAGTTGCGTCGGGGTGTACGTCAATGGGAAAGTCGAGATCATCGCGAACGACCAGGGGAACCGGATCACGCCTTCGTACGTCGCGTTCACGGACACCGAGCGCCTCATTGGCGACGCGGCGAAGAACCAAGCCACGAACAACCCGACAAGAACGGTTTTCGACGCCAAAAGGTTGATCGGGCGGAAGTTTTCGGACAAAGACGTGCAGAGGGACATGAAGATGTTCCCCTTCAAGGTGGTGGAGCGCGACTCGAAGCCGTGCATCGAGGTTGAGCTCAAGGAAGGCAAAAAGGTTTTCCAAGCGGAGGAAATTTCTGCCATGATCTTGGTCAAGATGAAGGAAACCGCGGAGGCGTATTTAGGCCGTGACATTAAAAACGCGGTGGTCACCGTCCCCGCTTATTTCAACGACGCCCAACGGCAAGCCACGAAAGACGCCGGAACCATTTCGGGCCTAAACGTCGCGAGGATCATCAACGAACCCACCGCCGCCGCCATTGCGTACGGCCTGGACAAGAAAGGCGAGAAGAACATCCTGGTGTTCGATCTCGGTGGAGGTACTTTCGACGTCTCCATCCTCACCATCGACAACGGCGTGTTCGAAGTCGTGTCCACCAACGGAGACACCCATCTCGGGGGCGAGGATTTCGACCAGCGGATCATGGAGTACTTCATGAAACTCATCAAGCGCAAAAACGGCGTGGACGTATCAGGCGACGTCAAGGCCGTGCAGAAGCTTCGTCGCGAAGCCGAACGCGCCAAGCGGTCGCTTTCCAACCAGCACCAGGTACGGGTGGAGATCGAGTCTTTGTTTGACGGCGTGGATTTCTCCGAACCCCTGACCCGAGCGCGGTTCGAGGAACTGAACAACGACTTGTTCCGGAAAACCATGGGCCCGGTAAAGAAAGCCATGGAGGACGCTGGGATGAAGAAATCCCAAATCGACGAGATCGTCCTGGTGGGCGGCAGCACCAGGATCCCCAAGGTCCAAGCCCTGTTGAAGGAATACTTTGACGGCAAGGAACCGAACAAAGGCGTGAACCCCGACGAAGCCGTCGCCTTTGGCGCCGCGGTGCAAGGCGGTATTCTGTCCGGCGAAGGTGCGGGCTTTCCCAATCACCACACTCCGCTTTCCTGATTGCCCCGCGCGAGTACTCTTGGTACTGTTTCCCTTTACGCGTACGTGCTGGTACCTGTTACCGCGGTCACAATCGCGAAGTCGCACCACGGTACCGCGCGCGGTTCCGGACACACACATCGCGACCGATCGACCCACACGCGCCTCGCGACCGACCCACCGCGACCCACCGCGACTGACGCGCTTTCGGGGTTAATCCTACCAGGCGGCGACGAAACCAAAGACATCCTTTTGCTGGACGTCGCGCCGTTAACGCAAGGCATCGAAACCGTGGGAGGCGTGATGACCAAGCTCATCCCAAGAAACACCGTGATCCCCACCAAGAAATCGCAAACCTTCACCACGTACCAGGACAACCAGCAAACCGTGTCGATCCAGGTTTTCGAAGGCGAGCGCGCCATGACCAAAGACAACCACTTGCTCGGTAAGTTCGAGCTCACTTCGATTCCCCCCGCCCCGAGGGGGGTACCGCAAATCGAAGTCACCTTCGAAATCGACGCCAACGGCATCCTAAACGTCGGCGCCGAGGACAAAGGCACCGGCAAGGCGGAGAAGATCGTCATCACGAACGACAAAGGACGTCTTTCGCAGGAAGAAATCGAACGCATGGTTGAAGAAGCCGAGGAGTTCGCGGAGGAGGACCGGAAAATCAAAGAACGCGTGGACGCCAGGAACTCCCTGGAAACGTACGCGTACAACATGAAGAACACCGTCTCCGATGCGGACAAGCTCGCGGACAAGCTGGAAAAAGACGACAAGTCCTCCATCGAAGAAGCCATCAAGGAAGTCCTGGAGTGGCTAGACGATAACCAGGACGCGGAAAAGGAGGAATACGAAGAAAAACTCAAAGAAGTCGAAGGCGTGTGCAACCCCATCGTGTCCAAGGTGTACCAGCAAGGCGGCGACAGCGATGACGGCGATGACGACGATGACGATGACCACGATGAGCTGTAAGCGGTTGTGGGTTGACAAAACGAGTGGTGTCGAGTGTGTGAGACGTCGAACGGAACGTGTGACGAGTGGATTTTCTTTACAATTTGTGATTTAAACGAGAAGCCGCAGCGCGTTACTTTTTTACCTTCTATTCACTCAAGTGCGTCAACAAACCGTGTATGTTACCTATCGTGCTCGTACCCCCCCGACTTCCGTTTGCGTCGCTGTTGCCTTTCTTATTGTCACCCACCAGAACCACGCGACACGTCAGGCCCGCCGCGCACTCGCCGTCGTTTTTGTCCACGTACACGTGCGGGTCCAGTTGCTTGATCGCGGAGAGCAGCCCTTTACGTGTCGAGACGTGCACCACGGAAACGCCGCCCGCGGGTACCCACAGCTCGTCGTGGCTTTTCACGGTTTCCACGAGGTGCACGTCGAATCGCAACGCCAGTTCGTGGAGCGAGAACGCGCGGTCGGGTAAACACGAGGTGTTGATCGCGAGCCTTTGCTTTGGTTTGGATGTACGATTTGTGGGTCGCACCGTGGGTCGGGCGCTTCCATTTGCGGCTCCGGGGCGAAACACGACGAAAAGGAACAGAAACACGAGCACGAGCCACACCCACATCTTATCGCCCCATGGAATGTCACCGCGCGACGCGAGGAGTGTCACTGTGGTCGAGATGGAACGTGTCGTGCTTTTCAGGATTAGTTTTCATCGCGTTTTATAAATCGAGCGGACCACCGTTTTCGCGTCACTGACGCAAGCGCAACAGTCACGGTATGATTGATGCGCTTCGCTCGTTGTGCCGTGATATTTACGGACCCGAGGGAGCCTCGTGCGTGGTGCGTTCCAACAGTAACAACAAAGTAACCCTGAGCTCGTGCGGGAGCAGACTTCTGCGTGCTTTCCAAGAGTTTCCTCTTCCCGGTGTCGTGGTGAAGAACACCGGATTCGCGCAACACCAAACTCACGGCGACGGAGGTTTGACCTGCACTCTTCTGGCGTGCGTTTTGATACGGCGGACGTACGACCTCGGACTTGACCGGCGCGCGGACCACGCGTTGTTCGCCGACACGTTTCACACGTGTCTACACTGGTGTTTCGAGTTCCTCGAGTCAAGCGATGGTACAAATCTTTTACAGACGGAACGCAGTTTGGGTGATGAAAACGACTTTGCCGCCGTGGCGAGGAGCGTGTTATTTCCGAAACTCCTTGGGGTACCAGACCCACACGCGTTACACGTGATATCCGAGGCGTTGCGACAAAGGTTTGGGAAAGCTAAGGACGGCCAGCGAAGGAAAGGGTCACCACAGAGCCACGAAAACGACAAGCGTCCCGGGGAGCGCGAGCTGAATCAATCGAATCAATTCGAAACGACGACCGAAAAATACGCCGACGGTTTGCGGGTTTTGCGAGTCACCGGCGCGCCGACGGAACGCACTAAAGTTTTGCACGGCGTTTTCGTTGCACGGCTTCCAATCCCGGGGTTTGACTGGGGCGGTTTCGACGATTTTCGTGCTGACACACCACGTCGTGACGGAAAACGCGTTCTGGTGCTCATGGAAGCCGTATCCTCCGTTACTCAAACCGAATTCGCGAAATCGAGTGAAACCGTTTACCGTGAAATCGCAAACGCGTGTCTCGCCCTTTCCGTCGACGCAGTGCTTTGTCGCCAAACTCTGGATCGGGGATTAACCGAACTCCTGCTGCAACACGACATTCTTCCCCTGGAGCGCGTCAACGAACAAGAAATACTCGTAGTCACCGAAGTCACCGGGGCAACACCGGTTTTTGATTGGCGGTCGTGTAGGGACGACGACTTTGATTTGGAGAACGATTTTGATTTTAAAAAAAGTTCAAAAAACTCGAGAAACGCGGCGTCCTTCGCCAAAGCGTGGCGCGCAAAACTTGGCGTGTGTGGCGATATTTCTTTAGTGACCGTGATGGACACGAAATACGTAAACATCACACCGCCATCGGAAAAGGTCTGTTTCGCGAACGGCGTGGCTTTTCGGAACACCACGCCGACGGACACGCTGGCGCTCTGCGCGCCCACCGAACTCGAGCTCGACGAACTCAATGAAGCGGTCGATCAGCTGCGAGTTGTGGCGTCGAGGCTTTTGGTGGAGGGCGACTTCGTGGCCGCAAACGGCGCGGTGGATCTGGCGCTGGCGAAGCACGTGCGCAAAAAAGGAGGCGTGGTGATGAAAGGTGGCCGGTCGACGCGTGAGGCGTCGCGAACGGCGGCGGCCGTTTCGGCGTTCGCGGAGGCGCTGGAGGACGTCGCGTTTGGCCAAAGCGGTTCGCGAGAAAAAGAACCGCCGTCCCTAGTTTCGCGCGTTCCGCGAGACGCGCGACTCGCTTCGTGTCGCGACGCGGTTGATCAAATTCTTGCAAAAAGTACGTTGTTGTTTCCAACAGAGGAAGAAGAAAGGAAAGCGAGGAGACGCGACGAGTGCCTCGAGTCTCTGTCCGCGAAAATGGACGGCATCCGAAAAGCAGTAGAAGTCGCGGCCGTAGTGCTGCGAAGCGAAATCAACCCCTAGCGTCAATAGATAGTCTTAGCTTAGCTTTTGAAACATCGCATTCAAGTTGTGATTGGTCCAGAGCGTTTTACTTCGCATCAATAGTCTCCAGCGGCGGAAGCAGCCAAGGTGAGAATTCTCACCATCAAAAAGTGTGCAACGGGCGACCTTCTTTTTGTTCTGCGAGGCCGAAAATTTTGAAAACGCACAGTCTAGGAAGCCTCGAGGCACAACGACGCGCACGACGCGGACACAAAACCATCCACTCTTCCAACGCAATGAGCGGTAAGAAAGCTCGCGCGCGAAAGAAAAAGAAGGAGCGCCGCGATGCTAACGCGGCCAACACGGCTAACGCGGGCGAAGCCATCCCCCGCCTCCCCAACCACCTCGTGGTCACGCACGTTCTCAGATCTGAGCATTTCGACGACCCCGCAGATCTCGCACGGCTCCCAGCGGTGAGCCGCGCGATGCGCGACGCGGTGACGGGAATGGGGCTTCAGTTTGAAGAGCTTGCTGAGGAGAAAGCCGTGAACCTCGGATGTTTAAGCGCGGTGCAGCGCATGCAACGGCAAGGTCGCCTGTCGCGTCAAGAACTCCTTTGTGCGGCAGCGGCGAGGAGCGGACAGCTCGAAGAGTTGAAGGTGTTGCGCGCGGACGGCTGGCCGTGGGACCGGGACACGTGCTCGGCGGCGGCGATGGGCGGGCACCTCGAGGTGCTGCAGTGGGCACGCGCGAACGGCTGCCCGTGGGGCACATGCACGTGCCATAAAGCTGCGGAAGGCGGGCACCTCGAAATGCTACTGTGGGCGCGCAAGAACGGTTGCCCATGTGACGAGAACGAGCTGCATATCGCCGCTCAAAACGGCCACGAGGCGATGGTGCGGGCGCTGATCGAGTTGGGTGCGGTCGTCAACAAGGCGATGGATAACGGCGTGACGCCGCTGTACGTCGCTGCTCAAAATGGCCACGAGGCGATAGTGCGGGCGCTGACCGAGGCGGGCGCGGGCGTCAACAAGGCGATGGATAACGGCGCGACGCCGCTGCTCATCGCCGCTCAAAGGGGTCACGAGGCGATAGTGCGGGCGCTGATCGAGGCGGGCGCGGGCGTCAACAAGGCAAGGGATGACGGCGCGACGCCACTGCTCATCGCCGCTCAAAGGGGTCACGAGGCGGTGGTCAGAGCGCTGATCGAGGCGGACGCGGACGTTAGCAAGGCGAGGGCCGACGGCGTCATGCCGCTGTACATGGCCGCTCAAAAAGGCCACACGGCGATTGTTCAGATTCTCAGGGATTGACGAGGAACTGGACGAAAATCAGCCAGTCTAATAAGTGGCGAGAAAGAGACGAAAACTTTCGGCAGTTGTAAAAACCGGCCGTAAATACTTGTCTCACCCCTCTACAACCACCGCAGTCCTAAAGCCTATCTTTCTCTTCCCGCGTCCCGTTTTCTGCGACGTGTGAGACGAGTTTCACGCCTTCTGGGAACTTCCCCGCCAGCGCGGTCATGGTTTGCGTTACCTCTAAATGGTGCATCGATATAGCTCAGCTTTTACCTTACACATCGTTACTCACGGTCACCTCATGTACTATCCTCCCTTGACTTCGTCTAAAAACGCGTCGAGTCCGAACGGGTCGTCGCCCCCCGCGTTCGCGCCGTTCGCGCCGCCGCCGCCGTCGTGCCTCTGGAACTCCACCGGCCCGCCTTTCCCTCCGCGCGCGCCTTCGTCGTCCCCCGTTTCCGCGGTTGGCTTGTAAATCCCACCAGACTTGTCGTTGAACAAAGGCTTGTCATAAACGTCGTAAGCGTCGTCTCCGTGGAACCCGCTTCCGATGCCTTGCGTTTGGTCAAACAACCTTTGGTCGTACGCGTGTTCCCCGGTTTTGTTCGCCACGTTAGACTGTCCCAACGCGATTTGTTCGCTCACGTCACGGTCGCGGTCTCGCGTGAGTTTGGTTTTCTTTCCAACCCGGCCGTCCTCACCCTCCAGACGCCGTTCCTTCTCACGCTCGCGCCTGCGCTCGTCGCGAATCTCGTCGCGTTTGCGTTTCTCGACGTCGTCGTCTTCGTCTTCGTCGTCTCGTGTTTGGCGCGCGCGCGGTTGGTCGTCGGCATAGCCACCGCCGTCGCGAGTATCAAGTCGCGGTGGTTCGTCGAACTCTCGCGGCTCCGCTCCACCCGCGCGCTCCACCCGCGCGCGTTGCGCCAAATCCCGGAGCTCATCCTCCTTGGCGGATTTTTCGTTGTTCAGGATTTCGTGTTGTATTTTTGCGCGCGTTTCCACCGCCTCTCGCGCTTTCTGTTCCGCCAAGTAAAGCGCCTCCGAGAGTCGCGCGAAGTTGTCGTTGATCTGCACTTCCTGCAAACCTCGGCCGTCCGCGGCGAGGCGCTTGTCCAGAGGGATGGTGTACCCTTTCGGGTTTTTCCAGTTACTGATTGACGGCGGGATCTTCCAGTCGCCTTGTTCCTCCGTGGTGACGTTCCGCGGGGGCGAGTGCAGCACCGGTACTGGCGGTGACCCCGGGCCTCGCGGGACTTTCTTGTGTCGGAACTTGGGGGGCTCCAGCGGGTCGCTTTGGGTTTGGTGCATTTTGATCAAACGATGCGACGCGCCGCCCGCGCCGCCCGCGGCGTTTTGATTGGCCGGCGTGTACTTGATGTACTCCGGGGCCGCCACTACGGAGCCCGCGGTGGCACCGGTCTTGCCTGTTTTCTTATCCACCCGGCCTAAGATCGTGGCTTTGGTTTTATCCAGGGTGGCTTGAATCTGTTCCTCCGACGGGCGCGCGAATTCCGCGTTCGGGCGCGGCACAAGCGCGTCGTGCCCGGTGTGTATTTCGCGGTTTGGATCTTTCCCGCGCGTCACGATGGCGTCGAAGTTCGCGTTTCCTGACGCATCCATGGTGACTTGCAACCCCCCCGGCTTTGACGCCCCCTTTGCCCCGAAGCCACGGGGGTACTGCACTTGGTGCACCTCGGGGTACGCGCCGCCGTCGGCGAAGTCATCGGGAGACTTCGGGGCAAATCGTCCCCCCGCCCTAGATCCGTACTGCAAAGTCAATCGTTGGCGCGCCACCGGAACCTCACTGGCGTGCGGTTTCGCGACGCGCGTTTCGACGAAACGCGACGGCTGCGGCAAGGAATCGCGAAGACTAGCCATCGCGACGCGCACGGCTTCACGACCTGCGCGGTGGAGAGTGCCCAAGAGTCGTTTGGCCGCCACTCTTTTTTTCGTCGTCCGAGAAGTGCTGTGGGCGACTGCTCCGCGCCTGGCGCCGCCGAAGTGGAAAGAAAAATTGCGCCGCCTCCCACCGTCACTTCCCCGCGCCCACCTTTCGCCGCGTATGCCGCTCTGTGCTGTCACACATTAGCCGGTCTTTACCTTTGACACGTCAACATGGCCGACGCCGTGAATCTTTCCCTGGAGAACTCCGTGGAGGAAGCGGAGCAGCTGCTTAAGTGCAGCACGTTTTCGTCCCGGGAGGTGCAGATGATTTTCCAGCATCGCACTCGGTTCGAGTACGTGTTCCGGAGGCGACGGGTTCCCGCGAGCCGGTTCATGAGCGCGATACGCTTCGAAACCGATTTGCACAAACTACACACCATACGCAAGGTAATGGGCGGTCCAATAAGCACCACAAACCGCTCACGCTCGCGTCCGACACTCCGTCCGTAGTCATGACACGCTCCTCGTCTCAGTCAGAACTACATTCACCTCTGTCCCCGTCCATTCTCTGACCATTCTCTGACCAACGCTTCAAAATTTACTCACTCAACCGACAGCGCCAAACCCCCGGCGGTTCCTCCCTCCTGGCCAACCAGGTGGGCCACGCTTTTATTCGAAAGGTGCACACCCTTTATCAAAGGGTGTTACGCAAGTACCCCGGGAACGTGGGTTTGTGGCTTGATTTCGCGTCGTTTTGCTTTTCGCACGGCAACGCGCGGTTGTTAAGCGAAGTTGTGTCCCAAGGCCTTTTACTGAACCCGCAGTGCGCGGGGTTGTGGTGCTTCGCCGCGAACTGGGAGTACAAGCACAAGGGTGACATCGCGAGCGCGAGGCACTTGTTGCTTCGGGGTCTCCGGAACTGCGCGCAGAGCAAAGTGCTTTGGCAGGTGTACTTCCGTTTGGAGTTGAAGTACGCGGGGGACGTTTACAAACGAAACGAAATTTTGGAAATTAACACGGTTCCAATCGGAGAACACCTAGGAGCGGTGGCGCAGTGCGTGTTCGAAGCCGCCAGAAAGGTACACCCGCACGACCCGCTGTTCCACACGCAGTTCATATACGTCACCGCACAGTTTCAATGGGCGAAGGAGTTGAAGGAAAATATGATTGACATTTTGACGAGCGGGTTTGACGGCGAGAACGACGAAAACAAAACCGACGCAACGTTGTACCGCGCGCTTCTTGCCTCCGCCAGCGGTAGCGACGGCGCCGTCGCCTCGTGCGGCTCGTTAGCGGCGCTGGCGGTGACCTCTTTGATTTCTCGGGTTGGCGGTGACGAAGGAGGTTCGGACAGGGGGGAAAACGTTTTGGGTTTGATACGCGAGGTTTTCGGGGGCGACGCGACCGCGCCGCACCCGCGCGCGGTTGACCGGCTGCACGTCGCGCTGCTGGGTTCCGCAAATGCCACCGCGCAGTCCACACAAGCGTGCGCCGCGTTTGGGTTTGACAAGGTACACGAAGCCACGGTGGTTACCGCTGCGCTGAAAAAAACACAACCGGGTGCGCGAAAGTATCACGAAATTTTAACCGGAAACGTACCGGGCGCGGGAAAACTCCCCGCGGACGTCCGGGTGTGCAGAGACGACTTTGGCGATGAAAAAAACAAACACGAAAACGAAAACGCCCTCGAACAAGCCGTGTTCGACGTGCTTTCAGAGTTGTGAGGATTTGTTATCGGGTGATGCAAAAGGAAAGTGGTCACTCGCCGTGAAACCTTGTTTCCCCGAACTCGAGGGGTTGGCGGTTGAAAAAGTTCCGCTGGTCACGCGAGAACCGCCGCGAATCATGCCAACCGACCCTACCGACGCGCGGTGTTTCTGGGACCGCGGCGAATCGCTAGTACGATTATAGTCAGGGGTATATATAGTCAGGGTTATAGCAGTCTTCATCGATCAAAGAAATCGTAAGTTTTGCCAACACTCAGTGTCTTCATTTCACAAATCTTACTCGCTACAATACACACAAATCTTCCTCGCTACAATACACTCAAAGGTTCTATAGCCGCTCTATAACCTCTGCTACACTCGCCATCTCTTACTCACATCTTTCACTCGCCCCCTGACAGCCCCTTGATGAACTTTTTAATCGGCGCGAGAAGCGGGGAGACCTTGTTGAACACCGAGTATTGGATACTCTTTTGCCACGGCTGCGCTTCCGGGAACGGCAGCGGGTAGCCGATGGCGTATAGGATTCCGAAAACCCCACCAAGCCCGCCAGTGTTGCCGATCTTCTTGTCCAGCACGTACCCCACGGTGAGCTGCGTGGACTCGCCTTTTGAGTTGAACAGCATGGAACACGTTTGCGGCGGCGCTTTCACTTTTATGCCCGTCGCTTCCATCGACCCGGCCATCGTCCCGGTGTTGGTTCCGCTGAACTGCGAGTCGAACCAAACCCGGTTCGTTTCGAACGGATCAACCCGGAACGCGTAGTACCCGTACTTCGCATCAGGGAAGGCTTCTTCGAGTTTGAAGGACGCCCACGCTTTCAGGAACTCTTCCTTAGAAAGCGGGCCCACGACCGGCGCGACAAATTTGAAATCCGAGGCCAACAAACCGGGTTCCTCCGCGCCACTGTTTTTGGCCAAGATGCGCTTCGTCGTCGCGATTAACACCTCGGGAGCGATAGGGAACGTGGAGTTAGCCAACATCGCGGCTTCGTCAACCATCTGCTTCGCCAGGAAATCGGCGATGTCGACGTTGGTGTCCGTCACAGGGGCGGAAACAGCACCCGCGGCACGCAAAGAGATGGAGCGCCGGTTCGTGGTTTGCGCGACTCGCGTCGCGGCGCGGGGCGCGGTGGCGCGTTTGGACGAGCCGAGGCGCGCAGAGGCCGCCGCGGCGCGAACAGGAACGACGGTGGATGTGATGGAGAACATGGCGGCGAGTTCGTTCGTGAGCGCGTGCGCGATGAAGTGGCGTCGTCCCCACATGCGATGGTCTCACATGCGTCTGCACTGCGCGGCTGAGCTAGTCTGCGCGCAATGAGGGCGGATAAGTGTCTACGCCCAAACTTTCCGCGTTTTTCTCGAAAAGTGACAGCAAGAAAGCGGCAGAAGTTCTCTGATGTGAAGCCCAGGAAAAGTTTTTCGTCACGTCTGCCCGCAAAGACGTTGATTTTCTTGTTGGAGTTTTGCAATCAAGTGGCAGGGCAGACGTACAGTAGAAGACGTGAAAGACTGGTGGGGTTGGTGAAAACGCTTCGTTGTGATTAAAACATCGATCCCAGAGAGGGACAACTAATCAAATCGTTCGACGCTAATCAATCACCGAGCGCGTCACCGTGTTTACTTGGCTGGGGCTCGTCGGCTCGATCGAGTATAACGAAATGAAATTTGCGTTACTCGACCGGCGGTACTGCGCGAATAAAAAGGCGCGCAAAAGCCCGCCTGCGGCGCGTGGCCGCATGTGCGGTTCAGGTGTGGAGAAAACACCAAACGAGCACGTTGACGCCGAAGCGGCTTTCTTACGCGAAGATCGCGAGAGCGCCGACGAGGGTGGACAGGATGATCATGGCGGGAGCCGCGGTGGTCGCGCCGCTGAGACCCGCAGCTGCCTCGGCGGCGGTTTGGGCGGCGGCACCGGCGGTTACACACTTGGCCTCGATGACCGAGATTTTTTTGGCATCACTCGCAATGCACCCGGTGTCGGTTCCAACGGTCAACACAGAACAGCCATCGACAGCGCCACAGGCGGCAGCAGTGCCAGCAAGATGCGAACAGGTGAGACCAGAAAATAAGCCGTTCATTGTGGCAGCGGTGATGCCGCCGTTAGCGTCGTCGGCATCGAGGAGTGCTTCCGCTTTAGCGACGCTTATAGTGCACTCACTCTCATGTGCACTCCATGCGCAATCCCCAGTGCAATCGGCTTCCGCAGAAGCAGAACACACGCTATAGGCGGATCCAATAGCGGCGTTCTTAGCTGTCACGTCGGCAGTCCATGCGGTCGCGGTGGTGTTTCCCGCGGCGAGCAAGCATTTCTTATCGTCCGCATCGTCAACATTCCATACGCAGAGAGGGTCGGTGCATGACGTTTCCTGGTACGCTTTCTCACATGTGACCATGTTGTACGCGTTCGTGCAGCCGATCTCGGCATTGGAGTAATCTGCCGCAGCAGCGGAGGCGCTGCCCACGAGGGCGAGAATGGAGACGGTGCGGAACATGGTGTTACGTTAAAGGGTGAGTTGTGCTGCGTGGTATGCGCGTAAGACGTCGCGAGACAACATGTGAGCGTTAAAACGACGCTAAAAAAATATCCCCATCCACCAATCAAATCGTCGAAATGGAGGATTTGTTAAATAGTTGTGTGCCTGCCCGAGTGCGAAGCAGTTCATAGGCTTGTCCGCTTCGATTTGGAGGATGTATGACAAACCCCTTTAAATTTTTATTCGACCAAACACGAGAAGTAACAATCCGCCGCCGTCACTTGCAAAGCGAAAGGCAGCTCGACTCCCACCCTTGTTTTTGTTTTTGCATCGTGAGCTTGTTGAGAACGACGAGTTGACGAGCACGATGCTTCTGCAAGAGATTCGCCGGTGCAATGAGCACCCTGATGTTGACTTCGACGACTTCTCCGACGAGAACGAAATCGCACGCTTCGTTCGTCCCCGCGATTTGCTCGCCCTGGACGTCGGGAAGTTCAAGCTGCTCCGGATCGACATACGTCTGTTTTCTTCCCGTACCTCGCAATCCCAAAGAACACGTATACTCGAGTATTTCGTGTACGGTTGCGGTGTACAAATCCGCTCGCACGTCCCTCCACGCCTCGCATCCCGACCTCGGGACGAGCGGGAAATAAAAAATCGACGTCGCCGCGAATCGTCACATCCCGTACTCACCCGGTCAACGACGAACCCCCAGCGCGATCACGACCCTAACCAAACACTGTTCTTCTTCCTCCCGGAAAAACGCAGATGGTCTCCGCCGGCCTCGCCATCGCGCTTCTCTGGGGCTGGAGCTTCGTCATCGCGGCTCAGAACGACCCCGTCGGCATCGACACGAAACAAATCTGCTGGAAATCCTGGGTCTCGGACAACTTCGGCATCGACACAAAACAAATCGCGGTGCGTACCCTCGCTTCGGAGACCGAAGCCGCGCGCGCCGAAGTCATTGAGCAGTGCGAGGCGGCTGCGGCGTACGCGGCGAGGCTACACGCGGCGCACGCCGTGCTCAGCGAAACAAGACGGGAGGATGCCTTTTCGGCGGAGAAACGCTTCGCGGAGGCGAACGAGGCGCACGCCGCGGCTGTCGATTTGCTTCGCGCGCGCGCGGCGTCGCGCGAGAAGCGTATTTCGTGGGCGTTCAGCGCATCTAAAGCGCTGCTTGCTGAGCGCAACGCCGTGATTAACGCGAAACACTCTAAGATGAAAAAGAGGTTTGACAAACGAGCCAGCCGCGACGACGACGTCGAGAAACTTGCGGTGTTAACCGCCGAAGTGCGCGCGCTTGACCGCGTGAACGCGCATCTTCGCCGGGAGTTTCGAGATATCTCCCGCAAGCTCGACAACCGCGACCGGAACGACAGAATTTTCGGACCCGCCTCGTGGTTGGTGTTTTGAGTGTATGTGCGGTCATCGCCGCCGCCGCGACGTTGTGCGCCCAGGGTACGCGGAGTGTCGCGGACTGGGTGCTGTTCGGCGAGGATGACGAGGACTATGGTGAGGTGTTTGCTCAGTACGAAGTACGTGTACGGTGACCAAAAAGAGATGAACAACTTCGCGCGCGGCTCGGGGGACGAAGAGCTTCTGGTCGCGGTGCCGATGGACCAGCGGACGGCTTTGGCGACGCGATGGAGAGCCGCGGTATTGTAATATTGTATCAAAGTGTATCGAATGACTCTACACAGTGCTCTGTACACAGCGTCTTGCGCGGATATCCGCTTGTCCGGGTTGAACTGTAACAGTTTTTGTAGCAAATCCACGGCGTGTTCGCTGTTGGAAAGGTGGCGGACATGTCTGAATTTAAGCAAATCCAATCAAAAAAAGGCGTTGATCGGTCCAATGCAAACCTTGATCGTTACCGTGGTTTTTCACACCAGACATTGCTTTGAACTTCACCGGGAAATGCAAACCGCGACTTGCGTGTCGAGGCTGCAAAACGGCCAGAAGATGGTGCAAAGTGGCGTGAAATCGGGGGGTACGCTGTATGCCGTATCCGTCAAAGTCACCCTGAAATCGACGCAACCAACCCACACTGACGCCAAAATGCGAAAGGACCCCGTGAAGGATGCGTACACCACGTGCGGAAACACTGATTGGGGAGGAGAGGTATTGGACTCAAATCATTTACTATCACACAAACTGAACCTTAAACCTTGTTCGCGCTCGCGTCGTGTTTCGAGCTCGCGCGCTGCAGTTGCGAATTCACGCGCGCGAGCGCCCTTCCCAGATATTTGTGATTCTCGCTGTGCACCAGCGTGGCCCATTCCAAAACCGCGCTGTCGTAGTCCATGGGTAACATGTGTTGCGACGCGAACGGACACCCGCTTGGTGCGCTTTGAAACGGCGCGTTAATAACGTTTTTCAGCATCCTAGGCGCTTCCTTCAAAAGCGTGTACACCTCCGCGAACTGATACGCGTAGTACGGTTTGAACGCCAGTTTGAACTCGTTCAGGTCAATCACGCCGTCTTCGTTGGAGTCGAAATTTTCAAACGCCAGCTTGCACATCGCCGTGGTACACTCCGTGGACACGCCGTTCGTGATGAACACCTGCGCCAGCTCTAACAGGTCCAAACCCCCGGAGTTGTCGAAATCGATGGATTCGAAAACGCACCTTGCTTGGATTTCGTCGGGAATGTCGCGCAGGGGCGCGAACACCAGGGTTTCGGTGCCGCCCCGGCCGCGTTTGTCTTTCGTCAGAGATATGAACCCCTCGTTGAAAAGCGTTTTTTGTACCAAAGACGCTTGGCCTTTGTACCTCGAATCGTGAAACAACGAGTGGTGCGCTTCGTGGAAGTACTGCAGCATAGCGCTCATCTCCAGGTTTAACTGTGATTGTAAAAGAAAAGTGTCAGTCTCGTGTTGGCAAACAGTGAGTCAGGATTTGGGAAAGGCCCAATACGTACTTTGGCGCGTTCCTCCACGGTGGGTTGTTTCTTTGACGAAAACCGAGCCACCAACGCGTACGTGTTGCGTTTCAAAACCCAGTTGAACGCTAAAAGCCACACGATCAAGGCGGTCATCACGGTGAACCCGTACGCCTGACCAGCCCCGATCGTACCGGCGATGATCACCGCGACGGTGTATCGCGACTCCCGGCACGCCTGTACTTGGTGCAGAAGCACCAGCCACACCCGCACCCAGGCGTACGTCTGGTGGTTTGCCCAGACGCACCAAAGCCACTCAACCTTTTCCAGCATCTTCAGGCTGTCGTCAAGAAGGGCGTAGAGCAACCCAGACGCGCTGACCAGTTTCACGCAAGAAATGAACTGATACGCCGGGACGGTTAGGTTTCGCTGGCCGTTGACGTTCGGGGTTTGGTGTATCACCGTGGCGAGGTGTACGAGGTCCACGAAAAAAGTCACCCAGCAAATCGCGACCACGCTCGTTTTGTTGGAATCGCAAAACGCCACGATGGGCAACAACACGTTCACCGTGCCGCTCAGCAGGTGAAGCCGGATGCTGACCCTGGATTTTTGTAACACCGTGAACTTCGGGTGCGGCGGCGTGGTCCAGTGGAAGTACAAAATCCCGAAATTCGCAAACACGCTCAACGCGGCGAATAAAACGCGCTGAATCAAGTTCATCACGTGCTGCGCATGAAACAACGGGACGTCCCACGAGCTCTCGTCCCATAAATACGCGACGTAGCTCTGTGGCGAGGGGGGGGTGGGAGTGTTAGTCAAGTGTGTATGATTCGAACGTGCGTGGAGGGACGCGCGAGTTACACCGCGCGCACCTGGGTTTCAGAAACCACGCCGGAGTAGTGGTCGTTGCTCATGACGATTGGCCGAACGCGTCGTTCGCGGTAGCGCGATGGAAAAAGAAAAGCGGTTGCACTTCAAGCCGCGACGCGGACGCGAGCGAGAAAGGGCGAAAGGTGTGGCGGACGGTTACAAGAACCTGCGTGCGCGCGTGAGGGTATGTCCGCGTCTGATGTTGAACGCGTTAAGTTCAACGAACTTCGAACTTCGAGTCTTTCGAGTCACTATCTATTGACTACTAGACATGTTCGAAAAGCGCGTCAACATGTTCACAAAATGTTAAGAGACTACTCTACGATTGGTCAAAGACTCGTCATAAAGACACCAGATGAGTCACCAGCTGTGACAAATGCTGACGCAGCGCCAAATCGACAAACAAACGGGGCCGTTTTCTACGCGGAAATAGGGGCGCTTCGCACTTTTTGCGAATGCATCTGGATTTAACGGGGCGCGGCTGAGGCATTCGAATAGTCCCGTGTCCGTGCAGAGCTTCCTGTTTGTTCGGGTCGAACCAGGTTGTTATTAAACAAGTCGCGGACGCGGGCGTGGATGATTTCACGCAGATGTTTTTGCGCTTCGCGGTGGCCACGACGCGGCTGACATTGTTAAAGGCGCCAAGGGGGCGAGATGCTAAGGGGCGGGACGCACTTGGGGACCATTCTCGCGGTGGGGCACTTTTTGCAGATCATTGGGCTGGAAGGCACCAACTAGGCGCGCTGACGTCGACGTTCACCGTCTTGAGCGTCCCGCTTTTCGCCGGCGCGTCTGGCCAGAAAGTGCCGTGGTTCACGTGGCCCGCGGATATATGCGCGATTTTCGGTGTCAGCCTTTTAACCGGCGGCGACGAAAGCGGGTTCGTACAAGGCGACGCCCTGTGCATCCTTAGCGCTATCATCTTCGGGTACTTCACCTTCCGGTCGTCGAAGCACGCGCAGCTGTTCTAGGATCAAGAGCTTCCTTTCATTGCGTTTCAAATCGGAATCGTTGCGCTGGAAAGCGGGGCTTGGAAACTTGGCGAGCTGGGGTACCACGGCTGGGTTGGTCACGTCGCGGATGTTGAACAAGGGCTGGTGAGCTCTGGTATGTCCTTTGACACGATCGTTACCGCTACTTCAACTGCGTTGGTAAACATAAGCGCCACCGCGCAGGCCCTGCCGTGGCCCGCGTTGCTGTGGATGGGATTAGCCACCACTTCATTCACGCTTTGGATTGAGTTCATCGCCTTGCGGAACGTAAGCGCGTCGACGTGCGCGCTAATATACACCACTGAGCCGCTCTGGGGGGCGCTGTTCGCGTGGCACTTCATGGGGGACCGGTGGGGCGTGCCGGGGTGGATCGGCGCGACGCTTATTGTGGGCGCGAGCGTGGGGTCGCAGCTTTTGACGTACTGGGGGGGCGACGACAAGGGGGATGACCTACTACTATACCTTCTTCTTTATTTGTAACAAACAATGAGCCACTAGTTCATTCGAGCTGATTACCCGCTACCGTACCGCTATACTATCCCTGCGCCGCCCTCGCGGCTTCGCGTTCCCGCATCCGTCGCCGCAACTCCTTTTTCCGCGCCACGATTTCCCCGTACAGCTTCTCACGGTACTCCTGAATCGTGTATTTCGTGTTGTCGCTTATTGGGATTGTGATGACGTGGTCACATGAGGGTTCGTCGGATGGGTTGTGGAACTGCGCGAGGTACGGGTGTCGCAACGCGTCTTCCGCGGATATCCGCTTGTCCGGGTTGAACTGTAACAGTCTTTGTAGCAAATCCACGGCGTGTTCGCTGGCGTTTGGAAAAAGGTGGCTCATTTTTTTTCGCCGCCCCGGCGGCAACGACTCCAGCATCGTCGCCGCGAACGGGCTCTGCACCGCATCCACATCAGTTCCAGAAGGGCGCCCGCACACTTCCATAATCCTGTCCAGCTGATTCATAGTGGACGTGCCTGGAAAAATAGGCTTACCCCCCAAAAGCTCACCTAAAATACACCCGCTGCTCCACATATCCACGCCGAACGTGTACTTGGTGCTGCGATTGTAAAAGAAAATTGTCAGTCTTGTATGGGCAAACAGTCTTGTGATTTGGTGAAATACAATACGTACCTGCCTAGCAAAATCTCGGGCGCCCGGTACCACCGCGTGGCGACGTAATCCGTGAGAATGCACGGCCCGTCTTCCTCCTCGAGCTGCGCCACGGATCGCGCTAGGCCGAAATCCGCAATCTTCACCTGGCACTCGGAATTCAACAACAAATTCGAAGGTTTCACGTCCCGATGCAGAAGCTCGGCGGAGTGCATGAACTTCAGCGACTTGAACAGCTGGTACGTTATGTACTGCTTGTGGATCTCCTCGAGGATGTTCGCGCGAATAACTGGGGGGGGGTAATTTTACACGAGGGTACTTGTTAGTATTGGGCACTCTGATACTCCGAATACTTCGCTCCCCAGAAGTACTTGTTACTTCAGCTATGTAATAAAACCCGACGTACCCGCGTGCAAATCCGTTTCCATGTACTCGAAAATAAGGTAAATGTCTCGGTCGTTTTCGGCTTTCAGGACGTTCAACAGTCTGCGGCGGCCGCGGAGACGAGGAATTCGGGGGTTGTGTCAGGATCGGGTAACGAGGCACACCGCGTTCAGGGGGGAAACGCACCACGCTCGTGAGCTGGGGAAAATAATAAAATCGAGCGTACCTGATTATGTTTTCGTGGTTGTTCACTTCCTGTAGGAACATGATCTCGCGAAAAGTTCTCTGCGTGGAGAGGGGTGCATTTGTCAGCGAGAGCGACGAGGTGATTTTCGACGCGGCGTACGCACGCGTGAACACGTCCGGGTGCTTACCTGTGCGTCCGTTGCGTTCTGGAACGCATCAAATATCTTCTTCAGCGCCACGGTATCCCTCGTTTTCTTGTCCACGGCTTTCCACACGATGCCATATGCCTGCAGGAACGAGGAAGAGGTGAGTACAAATGCAAACGTCAATCACAAGAGGCGCGAGACAGGCGCGACAGGCGTCAACGGAAGCGACTCCGTACCCCTTTCCCCAACTTTTGTTGGATTTCATACTTTCGCAACACGTGCTTGTCTATTTCTTCACTCATGACGACTCGACCTTCGCGCCAGAGCGCGCTCTGCGCTCTTGCCTGCGAGGTGCGAGGGGAAGTGGCCGTTTGAAAAAGATGACTGCTTTGACAGAAAGAGCAAGAGAGCTGGCGCTGGATTACACACATTTGGCTAATGCAGTTCACCGTTCACCGCTCTGTCACTCCGCTGTTATCGACCCCTCTAGAAAGTTATCCAGCGCGTTGGACATGAACGGCCGTATGACGGACACTTCCATGGCGCTCATGTTCGTCAGTTTCACCCCTTTGAGTGCGTTTTCGTCCAGGCTGCGCAAGCCGGCTTGAATCTTGTTATGCCGCACCGCGCGAATCTGGGAGAAAAAGAAAGAAAGTGTCAGTCTCGTATGGGCAATCAGTCGGCGGAATGTGGTGATTGGGAAATACTTACCGTGTCCACCAGATCGAACGTTAAGTTCCAATCCTCCAAGTCCTCCCTCGCGTGTTTGCACAGATCCGTCGCGATTTCGATGTAGTGGTGAGGCAACCCTTGGAACACGTCATCCGCGCGTTCACTTTCAATCACCTGCTTTAAGGTCGCCACGTCTAACCACCGCGGCGGCACCACCGAACACTTTCCTTGCTTTTTCAAAAGCATCGCCAGCCACATCGGGACGCTGGTTTTCATCTGAGGACGGAAAGGACCGTACTGTTTGGTGTGGGTACACGGGAGTGAGTTGGTACGTGTCAGGACGTGTGCGTGCGTTTCAAACCAAGGGTCAGGGAAAAGGATTTGGGAACAACATACCGTCCCGCCGAGCAGATGCAGGCTTTGCAGGGAAAAGTTGGGCACGACGTCCAGGTGCTCATCTTCCGCCAAAAAGTGAACCTCCTGCGTGGACACGGGGACGAGGACGCGGATGAGCTCACAAGCACGTCAAGGGATGGCAGCGAGAAAGAAGCGTGACACGAACCTGGTGAGAAATCGCATCCAACGACGCACTCTCGATCATCACGTGGGAGCGCTACCGCGACGACCGCGCGGTCGTGTTTGACGACGCACTCGCGCACGACGGTAAATAATTCAACCGCTCGGATGTTAAAATAAGAATTTGTCATTTTTTGTGCAGTCCAAAAAAAGATATAAAACTCAAGACCTTCCCTTAAAAAAGCAGGGTACAAGCTACAAGGTTCTGTTCTCACACGACATCCGCTGCCATTCCGTGGCGTGTGGGCGTGTTGGTGGACGTCTTTGTAATAGCGTGGAATATGTGATGAGTGGCGTACTTGTATACTCCGGGGTTTTAGTGTCCGAGTTTGTGACGCAACCGCGGTTGGATTCTTTTAAAAGAAAACAGGTGCTCTGTATTAAAACAAAACACATATATGATACTGCAAGCGCCTCCGGGTCACAGGTTTACAAACAGTGGCTTGCGTGTGCGTCAGGAGGCTCGCGGTGAGACAAGACGCGCGCGATTCGTGGTTGAAAAAACGCACGCGCGCGGCGGGTACGTCATTAGTTGCTGATGCACGGGTCGAACACGCCGTAGGAAAAGTCTCGTTCCGGGGGCGGCGACGCGTCTGAGATGTGCGAGAACTCCATCCACGGCCCTTCCGCGGATTGCGCGCCTGAGAGTGTCCACTCGATGGGGTCTCGGGACGGCGCGTCGTTCGCGGTGAAGAACTCGTACCCGCGAATCATAACCGGGTCACCCGCGACGGCGAAGATCATCTCGGAGTATTTGTTCTCCACGAAATTCTTGTCCACAAACTTCAACGCCAGCGTGCCATCCACGGCGGCGTTCGGACCTTCCATGATGCCATTGTGCGTAGGGTTAAAGCCGTTGGGGTTGGTGCTTGACTCCACGTCAACCGCCACTTTGGCGCCGGTCGAGTCGTACATGCTCATCTCCCCAAACTGCATGCAGTCGTCGCTGACCGCGTCGGCGATGCCGTCGAGGCCGGCGCGCACGTGTGTGACGTAAATCCGAAAGTACTTGTAGAAACCGGAGCACAAAATGCAATCCGTGGCGGGCTTGTTGAACTCCTCGCAAAGGCACATCGGGCACTGCGGGTACCCGAGGTTTCCGGGAAACCGCATTGATTCCGTTGTGCCGAAGTAACACGCGCGGCACTGGGTTTCGCCGCCCAACGCGCCTTCGCACCCGATGCCTCCCCTGTATTGGCACGCGCGGTCCACGTACTGCCCCACGCCGCCAAGGTCGGTGGGGTGCTGCGCCCCGCACGCGTTGAAGTCGCACTGCCACGTCGTCAAATCCGGGGCCGCGTCCTCCGCGATTTCCAAAACGCCAGCCTGGAAACGACCGAGACTCCCTTCGGCGGCGGCGACGGGTGGTTGTTCTTGAGTCACTGAATCATCAACCACGGCGTCCACGCCCACGCCGTCGGGGCACAGATCCGCGGCGTACGCGTCGTACGCCACTCTTGTTGCCGAGGAAGACGCGCCGCACGTCGTGTCCACGCATTGCGTGACCTCTTCGGATGTCATCCCGCCGCAGAACGAAGAGTCCAGATCGATGGATTCGATCCCATCCCGCAAACAGGTGGACGCACATTGGGGAATGGGGGAATCGGTGGTGGTGAGCTGCCCGAGCCTCCCGGCGTTGCGCACGTCGGAGGTTAGGGCACCGCGTGTGAAGTCGATCGCAACCGCGGGGTTGGGTGCGCCGAGAGCGACGGCACCGGGGCTGTTGGTGGTTAACGCGAAGTGACCACCAACCCCCGCGACGCCCGCGACGGCGAAAACAGCCGCGAGCACGCGAATCGCGGACGAAGACGTGGCGCGAGAAGACGCGGGGGCGGCGTCGGTTTACAGCAGCGGGGTCTTCTCGATTGGAAGAGAGGTCATGTCGGGGCGGGCGTCGTGCCTTCGGCGGGGGCGCTGAGAGACGCGAGAGCCGCGCTGGGGAAGTGTGGGGCTGAATGCAAGCAAGTCTCGTGACTTGGGGTGTTATGAAAGCGTCGCCACCAATTCTTGCAACTGCCTCGAAAAACTCGTGATGCGGGTTTTTCGTCGCCTGAGTTTGTAATTCAACCGCTCGGATGTTTTTAAAAAATTAACTCGCTTAGATACAGTACCACCTCTCCCCTGTGCTGCTCCACCTTTACTTCACCCACCCGGTGTTTCCTCACGCGGTACGCACCCCTCACCGCCCCCTTCGCCGTCTTCGCGCCGACGCTTTCGCCGCGCTCTTCTCCCCTGTGGTGCGTTTTTTGTCATCCTCGGCTTCGTCACAACGCTCCCGTCGCTCGCGTCCCCGCCCTTCTTCTAGGTAGACTTTGGTGAGTATGACAAACACACCGAAAGTGCAACACGAACTTATCGATAATTTATTTCTCCGTCAGAAATTAAGTTATTTTTCGCGTCTTTTTCTGACTGCCGCTCATAGGAATCCGAGATAATTTTTATCTCGGCTGAGTTAAAAATAAGTGTGAAAAAGATAGATAGTGGTGCACTTTCGGTGTGTTTGTCATAACGACTGAACATCCGGTTTTGTTGTTCCCTTTCTCACGCTCACCGATTGGACACGTCAGCCGAAGTTTCCGAAGTTTGTCATGTTTCCTTCGACACCCACCACGATGTACACATCACGTGCTTCACACCATGAGGAGACGTTCCACGTGCGTCGCCACATGCCCCGCGGCCGCGTTTCGTTTGCTATGTGTCCTTGTCGCCTCCTTACCCGCGGTCGCGCAGGAGTGCGTGGCGAAGGAACCCGACTGTTGCTACGCGCGGATGTCGGCCATCGGTCTTAACGTTGTCGCGCCTCCCCTCGGACCGATTAAAGCCCCGGCGTCCTCCTCCGGGCAGTGTCTGGACACGTGCGTGTTCAGCGAGGTCGTTTCCTTCGACCCGTCTGTGGGTGGCACGGTGACGTTCGACTCCCTGGCGTCACCGCGTCACACCATAAACGCGTGGAACCGGCGGCGCTTGAACCACGTCGTCGGGTTGCCGAGCACATGCGGTGCGAGCCTAGACGTGAGCCTTTCCCGAATCACGTTACAACCGGGCACGTACCTGATCACCGGGACGGCACCCAACTCCGGAAGCGTCGGGGCGATACGCGCAGCGCGTGTGGATGGTGACGGGTGTTACGTTGAAACCTTGGCCCTTGGTAACGTGGGGTTTTCGAGGCCACCCAGCGCGCAAAACTTACCGGGCGATAACGCGCAAAACGGCTACCCGCGCACGGCGGAGGTACGTGCCGGGGCTTTCCCAAATCCAGGCGCACTGTTTACCGCCCCTCTTTGAGTGCAGTACTAGTGCACTACTTTACCAGTACTGGCAACTGCGTAATAAATCACTAGTGCAATGTTCGGCCCGATTACGGGTGACTGTGTGCTCATACACATTACGAAGTACACCGTACTAAGACTCAAGACTGACACTTTTCGGTTACAATCACAGCAAACGTCCTCGTCCTTCGTCACGCACTCGTTGACCGTGGCCACGGAAACCCAAATCGAGCTGCAGCACTATTTCGGGAACGTGAATTTGACGTATCCGGATGGGACTGTTCCGAATTTCGCGGGGTACGCGAACGTCCGGTGGAACCGGGACGGGGTGTACGACGCCGACGACGGCGCCGGACCGAACGACTTTGGGTTCGCCGACGCTTTCGGCGCGCGCGTATCAATACGAAGACTGGAAACGGAGAACTCTGGCACCACGTGCGTGCTTCAGGAGATTACGCACGAGGAGTCGTTTCGCCATATGAACATCAACGACGGGTACTGGGGGCGGACGTTTGACCGGATTTTAGGGGACCCGTCCACGTGCGGGGTCTCGCGCGGCGTCAACCAAGTCGCGCCCGATGGCGGGTTCGTAAGCTTCACGTGCGTATTGCATTTCCCAACTCCAGGCACACTGTTTACTGCCCTGTATGGAGTACAGTCGGAAAGTACGGACCCCACTCCGTCGGACCCCTTTCCAATCCCTCATACACGCGGTCCGAAAGACTGACACTTTCTTTTATTCATCGTAAGGTTACAACCCGGTACGTATCTCATGGAAGCGCGGACCCCGAGTAGCGAGACGTATTCGTTCATAACAAACGTGGTGGAGGTTGACGCCACCGGGGCGCACGTCCAAAACGGGCTCACGCGATACGGCGCCGTCGGGACGATACAGTCGAGTACGCAAATTCAACCCGACGTGACCGTGGAGTCCATCGTACTTCCCTTTGAAGTTTTTGTTCCGGCCGGGACGCTCCGGCATTTCAAAATGTACACCTACTTCAGGGGTGCGTCCCAGGTTTGGGGGCCGGGAGTAGGGCCGCTGAGTTACGACCCGGGGTACGGGTACCGAAACAGCGGCAGGACGTTCAAGTCTGACAGCGGGAATTGGCGAACTCCGATAGGAGAATTTGCGGGGGGTGTTGGGGCGCAGGTCGGCGTGCGGAAGTTGAGGTACGTGTTGGGCCTTTCCCAAATCCAAACACTGTTTGATGCCCCTTTTTGAGTGCACTACTAGACTAGTAACATTTACCAGTACTGTGGTAAATTGACACAGTACTGGTAAAGTGACACAGTACTCGTGATACTGTTACTGAATGGTAAATTGACACGGTACTTTGACACAGTCCTACTACGGTAACTGTTACAAACCCATACTCGCGACTCGCGACTGACACTTTTCTTTTACAATCGCAGCGCCAGCGAAGCCGGCCGGTCGTGTTTTTTCGCGGAGCGGGGTTTGGAGAACGGCGATCCCACGCAACAAGGCTCGCCGCTCATGGGGGTTGACCGGCCTGATGGGAGTTGGACGGCGAGGAATTTGGTTTTTTTTGAAGGAAAATCGGCGCGGTGCGGCGCGAGTTTAGACCCGTCCACGCACGAAATCACGCTACAACCGGGTTTCTACGTCCTGGAGGGTTTCGGTGTTGGGCGGGAGGTGGATTCGTTCGAGTTGGCGTTTTCCCTTTGGCGAACGGAATACGAACCTCTCCGGCTGCGCGCTCATCGGCTGGGTTTTCGCGGTTCGGCATCGCCCTCGCGAACTCCGTGGCGTACGTCCCGGTTACCGAAATCGCGGTTGCGGCGACGACGTCGTTTCGCCTCGAGCAGTGGAACCGGAAACACCCAAACGGGTACGGGTTCGGGTGGTACTACCACGACGCTTTGGTGGACAGCTCGTTCACCGGGAGCTGATCGGGAGATTTATCCCTCGCGCAGCTCAGGATCGAACGGCTGTCGGGGTAGTGAGATTGTGTTTGAGAGTATTGTTATCGCGGATGGTGTCTTTGATTCGATTGATCCTGCAAAAAAGAAATTATCCCGCGACATTCCCAGTGCTTCCATCCACGAGCTGGCAGCTCCACGTCCCCTCCGTGCCGTGCGTTTCGTTTCGCCAGGTTCCGGTGAGCTCAAACGGGCCGTTCAACGCGTGTAGCTTCCCTGCGTACTTGACGACTTCGCCGTTCGGCGCGGGTCGCTCGTACACTTTGTCCAACAAAACGTCCCGGGTAACCGGATCGAACTTCCCGCGCAGCGTGAACCACAGCTCGTTGTGCCCGGGCACGTCCGCGCTGTCATCGAAGCACCCGGCGCCGAACGCGCTGATGCCTCCGCTTTGGCTCGCGCCCGGGTCTAAAACCAAACTCCACTTTATCGGATTCGTGGGCACGGAAGGATCCACCGCTAACAGTTCGGGGTTGGGCCAGGCTTCGCCTACCCACATCCCCGCGATTGGGGCGTTTGGGTTTTGGCCGCCCCGAGACGGTCACCGTCAGACCCGTCCGAGCCCCCCGCCGCCGCGCCCAACGCGGCCGCGAGGGACGAGGGTGAGCTTCTTGAAGGGCTGGCTCCGCGAGACCCGCCGCCGAGTGATATGCCGCCCTTACCCATACGCGGTGAAGGTGGGAAAACGGTGTTTCGTGCGCACCGAGCAGGGATTGAAGAAACGCGCGAAGCCGCGGTGATGATGGGACAGACGCGCGGTGGGGTCGCGAACCGAGAGGTGGAAGAAACGCGCGAAGCCGCGGTGGTGATGGGGGCGGCGCGCGGTGGGGTCCGGGGGAGGCCTTGCACACCGCGCATGCGCTCTTCGATTGTGAAGTGGAAAGGTCGTTGCGTCTTTTTTGTGGCGTTTCGGGAAATCCGAGAAAGACAGACTCAGCAGTGTGTTTGCCAGTGGCACTGAGGGCCGCTGCCGCCGCTGTCGCCCTAACGAGGAGAGCTGTCGAGTTTGGGGGATGGTCGAGACCTCTCACCGAAGATCAAGCCCGAACCCGAGAGCAAGCAAGAGCGTGTCACGATCCGCGACTACATCGGGTTTGACAAAGAGGACGAGGGAACCGCCTGAGGGGTGACATGTTTTGATCAAAAATCTATTGATACCGCAGCCAGTAAATATCATCGTCCCTTGCGGAACGCTCTCGCCCTCGTGGGGGTGGGTTCGAAACCGGTGTAGAAATTGGTCACGACGAAACTCGCGTCAACGACGTCGAGCGATTTCACGGAACTTTGGTGGTTGTTACCGTCGCTGTCGTCGTCTCGGTCCGTCGACGAAAACAAACGGCGCGGTGATTTTGGCGCCACAAGTCGTCAGCTCATAACGCCAGAGCTAAAAACACAAGCGCAAACAGTACCGCGCGCGCGTCGCGAGTCGGTGCCGACGAATCAACGCAAACATACGAAAAGCAAGCAACCTGTCTTGCAGGTGGCGGTGGTGGCGCGACCGGCGGTGGTAGCGCAACTTCTGCATCGTCCTCTGCGGGAGGCGGGGGAGTGGGAGAGGCGGTCTGACAGCTCGCACCACCGTATCCGGCGTTGCGTGAGGTGCACGTGCACGAGCCAGTGGTCCCCCCAACAGTGCCGCCGTTGATGCAGTGAAAGTTTCCGTCACTCCCGTCATCGCTCGAGGATGTCGTGGCAACGCACGCGTTGGCAGTGCAAGCGGCCGTGTCCGTGAGAGTACCGGCGCTGCAGGATCTGGTCCCTGAGAGGGTGTAGCCAGAGTTGCATGTAGGCGTGCACGACGCACCACCTGCGAGGGAAGATGTGCATGGGGAAGCAGCTCCGTTGGTGATGACACCGGACGCAACGCACGGGCCGGGAGTTGCGGATTTGTACCCAGACCCGACAAGCACCTTGGCGGGCAGGTTTGCCTTCGGGTTTGTTGAGGGGTGCACTCCCCAATTATCCGTGGTTCCAAGGCCGAGCTGGCCATTCGTGCTTCTTCCCCAGCACCTGATGGTTTCAAGGTCGGACATGATGGCGCACGCGAAATCATAACCAATCGTGATGGTCTCAACCGTATCTCCGCCGAAGTTAATGAAACCCAAGGTGGCCATTTCACCCGCCGTTGCACCGAGCCATTGAAATGACCATTCTGTCGCCACCCCCCCCCAGTCCTGGCCAGCAAGCCATTTTGAGCCAAGGCACTTTGCCGTGCCATCGGTCATTATGACGCAAACGGAATTCGCGTTGCTGTTTATATCCGCGCCGTACGAAGCGCCGAACTTCGCAGCGGTGTAAGAAGTGCTGCCGCCCGCGCCCAACTGCGAGATGACGAGGTTGTTTCCAATGAGAGATTCAGACGTTCCCAATCCTCTGTACTTGGTTGCGCCGCCGTTCCAATATCGGCCGCCGTTCAAGCCGTGACATCCGAAGGAATTAGACCCCCAGCAAACGACTTTGTCGTCGCTGCGGATAGCGCACGTGCCGCCCCCGATGCCTGTGAAGAACTCTTTAGCGGTGTACTTTGTGCCGGTTCCGTGACCCTCGGTGTCGCCGAGATCGACGACTTTATTCGCGTCGGTGAGGTCCGACGCGAGAAGCCTGATTTTGGCAGTTTGGTCGGAAATGCCAAGACCGAGCTGACCATATGCATTGTACCCGAAACACCTCAGGTCACCGTTGCTGAGAATCACGCACGTGTGTGCTTGCGTTTGCGAACACTTCGTCACGGTCAACGGCGTTACGTTGTCCACGTCGTTGCCAAAGTCCATTTCCCACAAAGGCGCGGTGACCCGGTCCTGTCCCGAAACGCCTCCCTGCCCCTGGTACATCGACCTTTGCGGAGCGTCCGTGGGGCCGTACTGCCCAAAAGAGTTGTCCTTGGACCAGTAGATGAATTTTGATTTGCCCCACCCCGTCTTGGTTTGTCCGGTTTCCTTGCTCATGACGCACGCGCCGTTACCAATGCAAATGCCGGCGACTTCGTGTTCCGCGCCGTTTTTGTCCACCCCGAGCGGGACGTACCCAAGCACCGTTCCCATCGGGGTGACGTACCCAAGCGCCGTTCCCATCTCGCCCGGGTCGTCGCCGATAGTTTCTGTGGAGGCTGTGTTTGTGGCGGTTCGGTAACCGAGGGAGTACTGAGTTCCATAGCCGAAGCACTTCAGGCGGCTGTTGGAAAACACAACGCACGTGAACCGTCCGCCGCAGTGCACGCGAACATTCGTGGCGCCGTCGGAGGAGGCCAAGTCAACCTCGGGAATCACAACCCCGGCGCCGCCGGTGTCGCCGATGTTCGCCGTCGCGCCATTCATCATCTGGCCTTCCGAGCCGAGTCCCCAGCACTTAACCACCTTGCTGCCATCGCTCGATTTCGTCAAAAGAGCGCACGCGTGGTACGTACCGGAGGAGAGGTACTGCGGAAACTGTCTGCGAGCGCGGCGCGGGGGAGCAAAACGCACGCCGCAAACGTCGCCAGCGCCGCGACGACGCGCGTACTTGTACGCGATGCCGATCGGCGCCGCCGCGACACGCGCACCTAAAGAACGATTTCGCGAGAGCATGACGCGTCAGTGGTGTTTCTGGAAGTCTGGGGGTGAACCTAAAATGTGCACTTGTCCAAATCCGAACTCCGAAGTTCGAAAAAAATGTTCGCCACTGCTTCTTCAGACACTTGCTTGGCGATCTGTCGGGGGAAGAGATCGATACAAAAATAGCGCGCGGAGGCGCACCGTGCGCTGAGCACAACGAGCGCAACGCCTCGCGAGCGTGTGCGAGGGATAGTAGAGGTGTATCTGCACTTAACTCCGACGCGAGAACGCAGGGAAGCGCGGAGAGCGACCTACCTTTGGGGATGTCGAATTCTCGCGTGAAATAATATTGGCGCCGCAGGACCGTTCGTGACGAAGGGACGCGCTGAGAAGCGCGGTTGCGGCGTGCCAAATCATGTTGACGGACGGGTAAGAAGGTTGAAGTGGGATCGTCTGGATTAGCGTCGGGCGTGTCGCGTTGCGTCGTGTCACGCGCGCGAGGAATGACGAAGGACGTTGGCAAGTGTCGTCAAAGTGTCGTTCCATATTTTTTGACGACTTTTAGACGACATGGACGACTTTTTCCGGCAGTCCTGACAGGGTTAATATCAAGAAAACGCTCGATCCAAGTGCTTGCTTGAACGACAAAAACAAACTTATCGAACGTCCGATTGGTCCGAACGTGACAGGCAGACAAGTGAAGTCAGTTTTAAAGGAGAAACTTACCTTCGAAGGTATTTATCTTTTTGCAAAAAATAGCCTATGAACTACGCACGCGTGTGGGGGTGATGCTCCATCTTTGGAAAATTTTGCTGCCACAACGCACAGCGAGAGCGCGCCTCTCCGTGCGTATCGGTAGCGGCAAAATATGCCGTCCGACGCGTTGAAAGTCCGGTGCTGTGTGCCACCTGCGACGCCTCGTCTTCAAAAGATGTGCACAAGAAAGTCTTGAAAAAAGGCAATTTATTTCAGCAAGTTACATATTGCAAAACCCGCTGCTACATGGGTGAAGTACACACCTCGGGTTTTACAAGACTGGTGCACTCTCTCATTACGCGCGTGCCCTCTTTCCTTACGCCACCTGCTTGGCGAGCTCGTCAGCCTTCGTCATGACTTCGTTGATGTCGCCGACCATGTAGAACGCCATCTCGGGGAGGTCATCGTACTGTCCGCCGAGGAGACCCTTGAAGCCGGAGATGGTGTCCTTGAGCTCGACGTACCTGCCGAGGATCCCGGTGAACACCTCGGCGACGTGGAAGGGCTGCGAGAGGAAGCGCTGCACCTTGCGCGCGCGGGACACCGTCATCTTGTCTTCCTCGGAAAGCTCGTCCATGCCGAGAATGGCGATGATATCCTGCAAGTTTTTGTAATCCTGCAGCACTTTTTGCACGCCGCGCGCGACGGCGTAGTGCTCGTCTCCCAGGATCAGGGGCGAAAGCAGACGGGAGGTTGAGTCCAGGGGATCCACGGCGGGGTAGATTCCAAGCTCGGCGATACCGCGTGAAAGCACGGTGGTGGCGTCGAGGTGCGCGAAGGTTGTGGCGGGGGCCGGATCGGTAAGGTCATCCGCGGGCACGTAAATAGCCTGCACGGACGTGATCGAGCCTTTCATGGTGGTGGTGATGCGTTCCTGAAGCCCACCGAGATCGGTGGCCAGGGTGGGCTGGTACCCCACTGCGGAGGGAATGCGGCCCAGAAGCGCGGACACTTCGGAGTTGGCTTGTGTGAACCGGAAGATGTTGTCCACGAACAGCAACACGTCTTGGCCTTCAAAGTCGCGGAAGTACTCGGCGACGGTTAAACCGGTCAAACCGACGCGCGCGCGCGCTCCCGGGGGTTCGTTCATCTGGCCGTACACCAACGTGCACTTGGACTCGCTCGCTTGTGCGCCGAGCTTAATGACGCCACCTTCGATCATCTCGTGGTACAAATCGTTACCCTCGCGCGTGCGTTCGCCGACACCCGCGAACACCGAGAAACCGCCGTGGCCTTTCGCGATGTTGTTGATCAGTTCCATGATGAACACGGTCTTGCCAACCCCGGCGCCGCCGAAAAGACCAATCTTGCCACCCTTCTGGTACGGCGCGAGCAAGTCCACGACCTGGTGAGGTGGAAAACAGGGAGGGGCGGGTCAGTGTTGGCGCGCTCGGCACCGGGAAAAACTACTGCGGTGTTGGGAAAACGAAAATATCTCGAGAGAGAATGGCAAAAACTACGCGATGGCCATCGGCTGTTCGGTCGCGTCCACCACCGGTGGTTCGATTTCTCACCTTGATGCCCGTGGAAAGCATCTCCATTTCCGTGCTCTGGTCCACGAAGGGAGGCGCTTCGCGGTGAATCCCGAGGAAGTTGGGAGTTTCTGTGCGTGAAAGCCGGGAGTGGGAGGAGGCGAATGTTAGCGTTCGCATTGGCGACACGGGATGGATGGAAAAAACACGCGACACACGTCCGGAAACCGCGGGTTGGCGCGCTGGGGACCGTACCGATGGGACCGCACTCGTCGATGGGTTCCCCGATGACATTCATAATACGTCCCAGGGTCGCGCGACCGACGGGAATCTGCGTTTGGGTGGGGAAGGAGCGTGGGATAGGGTTTGCGTTTTGGTTAGTTTTTGCCGGGGATCGATCGCGCGCGGGGATGGCACACCGCAGAGAGACCGGTTCCGCTAATTTGCACGTACCGTAATCGGGCTTCCCGTGTTCACCACGTTTTGTCCGCGAACCAGACCTTCGGTGGTGTCCATGGCAATCGCGCGGACGGTGTTCTCGCCGAGGTGTTGCGCAACCTCGAGCACCAGCCTGACGTTGTGGCCTTCCACTGCGGTGACAAAGCGGGGTGGGGATGGTCAGAATGTGTTTGCGACGCGCGACAGGCGTCGGTTTGGGGACCCAATACTCGGTGTGCGATCGTGCCCGGGTTCGCGCGCGTACCTTCGAGAGCGGACATGATGGCCGGCAGTTCGCCGTCGAACTGCACATCCACAACCGCGCCGATCACCTGGGTCACCCTGCCGCTCGCCGCGTTCGCCGCAGCCGCGGCCGCGAACCCACGCGCGGAGGAGACACCCGGTTTGATACCGCTCGCGATGGAGGTGCTTTGCACTTGGCCAACCGGCGAGAACTTCAGGCCCGCCCGGGAAACACCCACGGCGGCGGACCGAAGCGCCTGCCTGGACAGGCTTCCAGCGTTGCGAGAGAAACGCCTCATGATGGAAGCTGGTACAGAGGTTTCGACGGAACGTTGCGTTCGCGACCACAACTGTGCGTGGCGCGCGGGCTGACCGCCGGGTTTGATCAGGGGAACTGCAGAGCGTCCATAAAAAATCCCCTCCCAGTTCAGAAATAAAAGGCCACCGTCAACGTCTTTCCCACGTACAGTCGCACAAGCGCGCGCGAGGCCTGCTTTCCAGGGTCAACGCGTCCCCCCCCACGATCAGCCCGGATCGTACTTTTGAACTGATCCGGCGGTCATGAATATCTTTCGCTTTTTCGGCGACATGACGCACTTGTGCTCCATCCTGGTGCGTTTCCGACCCGATGTCGGTCTCCCCATGTTTCTTCGCCTGCACACCACGAACTCCACTGACGCCCCTCGTCTCGTGCCTTTGTGTCTTCCTCACCGCGTCACACGTCACCCAGGTGTTGTTGCTGAAGATCAACGCCACGAAATCGTGCGCGGGCGTGTCGTTGAAAACCCAGGAGCTGTACCTACTGGTGTTCGCGACGCGGTACCTGGATTTGTTTTACTCGTTTATCTCGCTGTACAACACGTGCATGAAGTTAATTTTCGTCGGGTCGTCCGGGTGCATTATTTGGTACATGCGGAAGCACAGGGTGGTGAGCCAGACGTACGACTTGGAGCAGGACACGTTTCGGGTGGTGTTTTTAATCGCGCCTTGTGCGTTCCTGGCGCTGCTGATTAACCACGAGTTTTCGGTGACTGAGATTTTGTGGACGTTTTCAATCTACCTGGAAGCGGTCGCGATTTTGCCGCAGCTGGTGTTGCTTCAGCGCACGAAAAACGTCGACACGCTGACCGGGAACTACGTGTTTCTGCTTGGTGGGTACCGCGCGCTGTACCTGCTGAACTGGATCTACCGGTTCGCCACGGAGCCGGGGTACCGACAGTGGATCGTGTGGGTATCGGGCGTCGTGCAAACCGCCGTGTACTGCGACTTTTTCTACTACTACCTCAAATCCTGGCACAACAACGAGCGCCTGAGCTTGCCGAGTTGAGTCGAGTCGCCAAGTTAGGGGGAATACCACGAGAGAGGGAGGTATGCAGGGTACGGTGCCGATATGCAGAGTGCGGTGCCGAGACATAGGCACGAGTGTAACAAAGCCTTTCGCAATCAGAATTCAGATCACAACTTACTCACCCTCCGCGTCCACGCCTAAACCGTACAGGATGCCGCACGTGTTTCCCAGCTCTTCGCGCGAGAATTTTGTCCGCGCCAATTCGAAAAAGGCGCACGCGGTTAACAAAGAATCCGATCCCGCCTGGTGTTGAGGGCCGATCCTGGCCACGTCCAGCTGCTCCGCGAGCTTTGAAAGCCCGCCGTGGTACCCGTCCTTGAGTTTCATCATGTACTTCATGTCGTATATCCGCGGGAAGTAAAGGCCGAGGAGGTGGAAAAACTCCGCCTCCGTGGAGGGAAGCGGGCAACACGTCAGCAATTTCAGCAAATACCCAAAGTCGTACCCCGCGTGAAACGTGACCCACCGCACTTTGTCACTCAAAACCACCCCACTGACCATCAGCAACTCCCCGAACCGAAGCACGTCGATTCCCCGCTCCGCATGTGCCTTGAAGTCGATGCCCGAGTGTTTCAACAGCTCGATGGAATCTTGCGCGTACATGTCCTCCTTGAGCGAAAACTCCCGGAAGTTGAACTGCCACATGCAGTAGTGGTTGCCGATCATGGGCAAAACACCGTCCGCGTCCGTCAACGTCAAACCGAGCTGAATCAGCTTCAGCATGTCCACGTTGCACCTGGTTAGTTGAAGAGGATGGTGAAAAAGAAGGAATGGTCAGAGGATGAATTAAATCAGGTGTGGGACGATCGATCGGTGCGGCGGGAAGAGTTTAGGGCGACGATGGGGGGGGGGCGAGACCCACCTCAGGCTCTGGTACTGGAATTCAGACTGTAGCTTATAGTTTCCCACCGGTCGCGCTACCTGTGGATGTTTTGGAACGAGACATGCGTGGGTTAGCCAGGTCCCTGTGAGCCATCGTGCGTGATTAGGGAGCCCCAGGCCATTAACGTACCACCCCGGGAAATTCTGTGTCCATGGCGACGTAGGGGTATTCCCCGATTATGTCACGGATGATCGCCAGCTCCTCATCCAGGTTACCCTCCCACACCTCTCTGGTGTGGAGGTTATCGTCCCTCAAGGGGATGTACGACATGTGGGCAGCCGCCCTCGGGTGTGGGGTCGGCGATTTTACCCGCGCCAGGAAAAAACCCACTGAGTATTTTTCTTTTTTCCAGAGCGCCGTGTTTTTATTTCCACGCGCGCGTGCTTCGGTCGGGGGACTGCGCCGACTCCCCAGGCCCCAACCCGCGCAACGCGATGCAGTACAAAACCGCCCGGTCGGTTGATGCGTACGAGAAGATCGAACAGGTTGGCGAAGGAACGTACGGGGAGGTTTTCATGGCTCGGTCGCGGGACGATTCCAGTTTAGTCGCGTTGAAAAAGGTGAAGCTGGAGGGTGAAAAAGAGGGGTTTCCGATCACCGCGATACGCGAGATCAAGATCCTGAAGAGCCTGAACCACGGCAACGTTATTGACATGAAGGAAATCGTGACTTCCAAAAACAAAAGCTCGATATACATGGTGTTCGAGTACATGGACCACGACTTGACCGGGTTGCTTGAACGCCCGGGGATGAAATTCTCAATTCCGCAAATAAAGTGCTACATGCATCAGTTACTCACCGGTCTAAACTACTGCCACTTGAACAACATTCTTCACCGTGACATAAAGGGCGCGAACTTGCTTATTAACAACGAGGGGGTTTTAAAGCTCGCGGACTTCGGGTTAGCCCGGAGTTGCGCCCTGGAAAACGCCAAGACCCTGACAAACAGGGTGATCACGCTGTGGTACCGGCCCCCCGAGCTTTTGCTGGGCGCCACGAAGGTACGTGATGCGCGTTTCCCAAATCTAGACACTGTTTACGGACCCTGCGTGACGTCCACTAGTTTCATTTAAAGGAAGTACTTCACACTAGTAACGTACTTACTACGGGTAACGTTTACTAGGACCCTGTGGTAAATTGAAATTGACACAGTACTGGTAACTGTTACGAACCCGTGCTCGCCGACTCGGGACTGACACTTTTCTTTCCCACTCACAAAGTACGGCCCGGCGGTGGATAACTGGAGCGTGGGGTGTATTTTCGCCGAGCTGCTTCTGGGCAAGCCGCTGCTACAGGGAAAAACGGAAATGGAACAGCTGGATTTGATATTCAAGCTGTGCGGGACACCCACCGCGGGTGAGGTGTCGAAAGAAACCAGGGAACTGCCGCACGCCGCGGCGTTTTTAAACGCAAAGAAACCGCACCAGCGACGCGTGCAGGAAGTGTTCAGGCGACAACCAAAGGTGAGGGGTTTTCTTTTCTTTTCTTTTTTTGCCTCGTCCCGGAACTGATGCGTCATCGATGCCGTCTCGTTGATGCATCGGATGGATGCTGTTTCCTCTAAATCCGACTAAGTACCTCACCACAATCCGACTACCCACGCGACCCACCGCCACTAACCGCACGCCAATCGTCTCGCCCGTTTTAATTTTTAATCAATTCCATGCAGAGCGCGCGCGACTTGGTGGAGCGTTTTCTGACCCTGGACCCGTCAAAGAGGTTGACCGCGAAGGACGCCCTGGACAGCGACTACTTCTGGGAAGAGCCCCTACCGTGTAAACCAGGTGACCTGCCCAAATACGAACCGTCGCACGAGTTCCAAACCAGGAAGCGAAGGCAGGAGGGGAAGTTGCAGGATGACGCGAAGCGGCGCGCGCTGGTGGGACCCGCGCCTGCCGCGCCGGTCGCCGCATACGCCGCGTTTACCGGAAGCGGGTACCGAGGCTCGACTGCCCTGAGCGGCTGGGCCGCGCCCTCGCAAGGGGGGATGACCGCGAAGTGGGCGCAGGCTAAAAAAGAAGGGGAATAGACGGTGTGGGTAGGGTAGGGATAGTACTAGGTGAATCGGGACTCATAATTTTAGTACCGTCCCGATTTTCCCGTTCAAACACGATGCCGCGCCCTCGATTCCCACGAACACGACTTTTTTACCCACAACCGGGCCTTCCTTCCACAACGGTAAGGTGAATAACTCGCGTATGGCAAACGAGGCCTTGCTTTCGAGGCATTGGGTGTGCACGGCGTGCAGCGCCGATCCTGTTCCCGCGTCCCGGGTCGGGTCCGCGCCGAGCTCCATGAGAAGCGTGGCGCAAACGACGTTGCCGGTCCAACAAGCGCCGACAAGCGCGGGTTTTCTCCGATCCTATTTCCCAGGTTAGGGTCCGCTCGTGTCCGTCCGTTAGCTTTGTGTGTTCCTAGTTCCACGGCTACTTTCAACGCCGCGAATAACGTCGCACGTGTTGCGGAGCGCCTTCTATTGGCGATGGGACGGTCTCTCTCTGCTTAACATGATGCTTTCTTTACGTTCTCGTCCTCGTTCACGAGCGTGGGCCACAAATATTCCCAAGGAATTTTCCCTTCAGACGACGCCATTGATGACAAAGCGCGGTTCCAAAACGCGCGCGGCCTATTTCTTAAAGTATGCCGCGTGGTGATAAACTGCGCGCAACACTCAAACGTGACGCGAACCGGAGGGCGCGTGCCAAACCAGCGGGTCCAATTTCCGTATATAACATCTCTCATTTCTTCAGAAGCGAATAGCCCCACGAGGTTGTTTCGAGAAAGGCACCGGCGCTGGTACGGGTTGTTCAAGTTAACATACCCATTCGACGCGCTCGCGTTGTGAACGCCTGTTGTGATGATGTCGCACAACTCCCCGCTGTGCCACGACGAGACGTGTGCATGTACGAACGCGACTTTCGCGGCGTAATTATCGTACTCGTGCGCGATGTGCCACAAAAAACCGGTGGCTTCCGATCCGGTCCACGAGTTATTCACGCGCGCGCCAAACTTTTGAAATCGGGTCTTCGTGTTCATCCAATCCTCAAGTTCGTGTTTCTCGCGAGTTCTGTTTTCCAAATCGTGAGATCGGCGGGTACCCTTCGCCATGGAAGAGTACACAAAAACCCTGCATGAAGTGGCGTCGCAACAGCTCTCCAGGTGGCTTAAAATCTGTCCAGGGTTTTCGTCGTAAGCGGAGAGGATGATATCCAGTTCGAATTGGTTGGCGACGTTCTTTGGAGTTATACCTAACAGGTCTGTTTCGTTCGTAAATCCTTCCTTCGTGACGTTCGTGAGGTTCGCAAAGGCAAGTCTTTCACTTTTATCAGAAAAGCACACACCCTAAAAGGTATACGTCAAGAAAAGCAGATTTACAAAGACGAGGAAAACGTTGAAATGGAAGAACGTGTTTTGCGACACGAGCGTTCGGATCGAAGACACGAACAGAGTCGTGGTTTTCTGAACTCGCTCCAAACTTCGAGATCTGGAAAACGCCTCATCTTCATGGAGGTTGGGCTCGCGGTGAGGGCCAACAATAAAGCCGGGAGCCTGGGGGTGCTGCTCTGGGCGATTGCGGACCATCGCGAAAGGGTCACGGCGTGTGTCGCGCAGATACGTGTGTGCGCAGAAGCGTGTGTCGCTGGAAGGGAAACGAAAGTCGGATTTCTATTTGCGTCGTCCGAGAAAAAGCGTTTCGGAAATTCTCTCGCTCGGATTTCTCAAGTTTTTCGGGCGTTTTGGTAAAAACGGGCGGGCGGGGGCGGGCGGGCGTCGTTTCGGTAGTCCAGGGGCGTCACATCTCGTGACACAGTCACTCGAACGCCCCCCGTCAACTCCCTTAACACCTCTTTTCGACATGGTCAAAGTTTCTTGCACGTACTGCGGTGCCTGAGGTACGTCCGCGCCCGCGTCGCCGCGCGCGCACAAAAAGTCTCGCGGAAGGCGGATGTTCGATCTCGATCGTAGCGCGACGATCTTTCATGGACTAGCGTTATTTCTCGACCTTCTCGTCATCTCGCCACCCTCTCGCGTTCTGCCTTGCGTGCATGCCCGTCCCTCTAACCCTCGTACCCTAAACCCTGACCCTACGTTCCGTCTCGCCAGGCCCCGTTTACGCCCCCAAGTGGACGGCGGTGGAGAACGCCATCAAGGCGAAGTTCCCTTCCACGGAAACGTCGTCCACACCGACGCCTGAAAAAACCGGCGCGTTCGAAGTGAACATCGGCGGCACCGTCGTGCACTCCAAGCTCAACGGCGACGGGTGGGTCGAGGGAGAGGGGATGGAGAAGATCCTCGCCGCAATCGCGGCTGCGGAGTAATATCGTGACTACCGCGCATAGAACGAGCGGGCGTGCCGCGGAGGATGCCCTGCACACCGGCTAAATATTTCGCGCGCCGACCATGACGCGCGTCGCTCAAAGGGTATCCACCCGCGTGACGATGCTGAAACCAAGGGTCAACACGTCTAGTCACCGGCTCCACCCGGTCACCAGGCTCGACCCACGGCGCGTGAACAGCCGGGCTCGCGGGGACGACCACGGACGCATCATGTCCGCTCGCTCAAGTTTGTTTGTTTGTAAAAACAAAATCGTTCTTTTTACAAAACGCATTCTACCAGCGTGTCTCTTCCGTCGTTTACGGTCTCTATTTCTTGCTTCGAAGAGCCGTGACTTTTTGGTGTGTTTCCGCGCGTCAGATCCCCGCGAGAGTTTCGGACCGCGCGCCACGCACGGTACGAACGAACAAGTGCTTGAGAAGCGCGCGACGCATCGCACGCTTTTGCGAAAAACCCCGAAGCAGTCGCGCGTCAAAAATACTGCCGAAAAGAAACTTTTTACCCTTCGTTTTTCCCAGCCAGATCCCGAGGCGCAACGGGGGCTCAACCGTGTCCGTGTGTTCTCGGAGACATCGTGACCCATGGACATCGCGTCAGTGTACCTTCAAGTCATCCGAAACGTCGTGGATGGGGTCAGGGTATGTCCCTTCGTGTCTGTTCGCGCGCGCACCCGCTCCTTTCGTCGCACCCCTGGCTGACCAGAACGTCGACGCACCTCCCACAGGCGGACTTCAGCACCGAGCAGCTTGACGAGAAAGCGTTGAGAACGCTCGCGACGGTACGTCGCAGTGTTCATGTGAGGATGGATTGCCATACCACCCACCGCGTCTGACCCTTTGTTTCGTCTCTCCACGCGCAGCTCTGGGAGCACAAGCTGCTCAACAGCGGGGCTTTGAATTCCAACTTCGTGGACGTGATCAAGACGGAGAACGCGGGGGCGGGACTGTTGGACGAAGGGGACGTGGTAACAAACGAGTGCACCGAAAAAGGAGTGAAGCGCAAGGCTGGGGAGATGGAAGGGGACACGCAAAAAACAGAAGACGTACCTAAAGTTGACCACACAACCGGGTCCGCGGCTGGCGAGCTGGCGAGAAAAGCAACTGAAAAGCAGACTGAAAAAGAAAAAGGTGAGACCCTGAGTTCCGATTCAGACGACGAAGCGCGCGGCGCGCCTGGAACGGACACGCAAAGCGGAAACCTAGTCCTCGCGCAGTTCGACAAAGTGTCGCACACGAAGAACAAGTGGAAGTGTAGTTTGAAGGGAGGCGTGATGACGCTGAACAACAAAGACGTGCTTTTCGGCAAGGCGAACGGCGAGTTTACGTGGTAGGGTTCTTTTTTACTTTTTAGATTTAGTGCGTGATTTCTCATTTGCGACCTCAATATAGACTACCTCAATCTCTTTTCGCGCTGACGATTCCGGTGCTCGGCATGAAGTACGTGAACATCAGCCCGCCCATTGTTAAAACGGCCTCCACCACCGGGGTTCCCCAACCGTAAATCGGCCAAAGCAAAACCCCGAACCCGACGAACGACGCGATCCCGAACAGCGACGACACGGGTAACGTCCACGCCGCGTTTACCTCCCACGTCGACCCGCGGATGTGGAAGTTGTGATACACGACCAAATACGCCAAAACAAGCAGGTTGACGCTCAACGAACCCACCGCGACGATGAACCAACCCCTGATCCGAGTTTGAAAGGAAAGAAATGGCCAGCGTGTCAGTGAAACGTAAACGTGCGGCGTGGGACCCTTTATTGAAATTGAAATTGAACGGTGCCTCGATTCGTAATCAATCGTCGCCAAAAGCCGTACCTCATGTCGTTCGCGTGTTTCAGCATGATCGTCCCCAAGTTAGTGCTGCCGTCCCCGAACCACACCAGAAACACAGATACCAACACCCACAAAAATCGCTCAACCTTCTCGCGTACCAGCTTACGGACTTTCGCGCGTTCCTGCTGGGCCACGATATCCACGTGCCGCACTCCGTGCGCGGCGATCTCGTCGTCCGCGACGAGCTGTTCGTACTTCGGCATTTTCGGTGATGTGGCGTGGGTGAGAGAAACAAACGGAGAAGGACACGCGCGTCGACAAGCACACGGGGAGCTTGTTTATATAGAAAGGGGCGGTGCGTGTGCGTCCTGTTGTGAACTGCCTGCGGGGGTCGAAATCCGTTGTTGCCTGATGAATCGGAAAATTTTGCCACGACTGAGAGCACGAAAACTGAGCGACACGGGGCGTCGCGACAGCGCTGTTATCCGTTAAAGCACAGCAAGCAACCATGGGTCAATCTTCACGCATCGTTTCTTATTTATCACTACACCCACCGATCTCTGGTCTAATCGCGCTCGCAAACTACCGTGTCTCGTGACGAAAAGTAGCGCGCGTTGGCAGCGCGTTTTCACTATCTACAGAGCTCCCGGTGGTGTTGAGCTACCGCGCTTGCCTAGCTAGCTATCGCGTATGCCTATCCGTGCCCTCCACGGGTCCGGGACTACACACCCACACAAACACTAGTTCTGGGACATTGGGAAATCGAGCTCCATCGGGCGCTCCCACTGGCTCACCCCGCTGCGGGCGTTGTAGTAGTACACATACCCTTCGGGAGCGGTGTGTTCCGTCCAGCCGGCGGATTTGTCGAGCGCGCCGCCGTCGCCGCCGCCCGGGCCGCCGCCCACGGCGCCGCCCCGCATCATCTCCCCGCCGTAGCTACCGCCGCCCGGGCCTCCCGGGCCGCGCTGGCCGCCTCCAGGCCCGCCTCCGCCCGGGCCGCCGTAGCCGCCGCCGCCGTTGCCGCCGCCGTTGCCCCAGGGGTTCCCGCCGCCGTCCGGAAACCCGCCCTGCGGCGCGTACCCGCCTTGGCCCGCGTACCCGGGGTACCCGCCTTGTCCGCCTCCGGGGCCTTGCCCGTGCCTGGGCTGGCCGTACCCGTACCCCTGGCTCGACCGTGGAGGCCCCCTTTGAGGAGGAGGGGCTTGTCCTCGTGGGACCGCGCTTTTCACCTCAACCCGCTTGCCGAGCATGTCGTGGTACCGGTTCTGCAACACGATACCGGCGCTGTCTTCTCGTTGAAACGTGATGAAACCGAACCCGCGCGACTGGTGGTTGTGAGGATCGCGCATCACGAGCACCTCCACCACCGGGCCGAACTGGTTGAAGAAGTTGCGCACGGCGCCTAGTGTTTTGGGAAGTGGGGTTGGGATGGGAACGGTTAGGGTTTTTGGACGGTGGAAACCACGGCAAGGGGGTCGCGTGTCGCTAGCTTGTGTGTTGTACGGCACCAACACCATTCGCGGAAGCGCCAAAACAAAACGCGATCGCGCGCGTTTTTCGATTACACAGATCTCCGGAAACCGTCTGAGGCGACCACCTACCTTCGTCCACGCTTCGGTCGAGCCCTCCAACGAAGACCTTGGAACCCGCGGTGCCCATGCCTGGGTCTAGCAAATTCGGATCCTGGATATCCATGCTGGCGGTCTCAACGCGACGGAGAGCAGAGGCGCGCTAAAATCTGTGACCCGATGGAATTGAGTGTTTGGGCTTTGGCGATTTTATTGGCTTCCAAAGAAAGCAGGAAAGAGCAAGTGTGGACAGGAAAATTTAAAAAACGAATCGGTAGAATTCGGACCGCGCGAGTCAAGACCCTGGTGGACAGTCTTTTACTAGTCTTGTGCCCCCACGCGAGATCCAGTCGAGATTGAGTGTAAAAAGGGCTTGGCGACAGTGGTGACTTGTAAATAACAGATCGGGAGTCACTTAAAAACGAAGCGCTTCCGCGCCGTTGGTTGTATTAAACGTTTGGCCCCTCAATTGTACTCAAAGGCTCACGGTCCACACCGATTGACTTCCGGTATCACCACACTCTTGATCATCACTTCTTTTTCTTCCCCTCCTTCTTCGCCGCGGCGCTCGCGATTTTCGCCGTCTCCGCGCCGGCGTCTTTGTCGCCGCCCCCAAAAGCTTTCGCCATTTCGCCAAACGGGTTTGTCTTTTCCTCCGGCTTCCACGGCCTTGCGAGTTTGCCGACGGGTTTCTTTCCCAGCAGGTGCACCTGCACGACAGGCATGTCGAACAGGTTCATGGGAAGCATCACGGTTTGTAGTAAAAGAGGCGGGTTCACTTTCATGTACACGTGCATCGCGACGACTATTCCAAACCCGAAAACCTGGTTGGTGAAAGCCTTTTGCACCTCCCGTAGGTCGTGTTCGAAAAGAGTCAGGGACTCGACCTTCTCCTTCCCGCCGTCCATCGGGTCCTTCGACGTGACTTGTACTTTGTCCTCCGTCAGCTTCTTCTTCCGGCGGTGCACGAGCAAATACATCAAAGCGCACGCGCTGATACAAAGCGCCATCGCGCACGCGAACCCCGCGCGCACCTTGAAAAGGATCGCGGGATCTGAATAATCGATGCCCATCTTCTTGCTTCCCAGCAGAAGCAACGGCGCGATGAACATCTTGAGCTTCAGCTTCGGGGCTTCCGGCGCGGACGCGGGCGCCGCCGTTTTCTTCGTCTTCGCTTCCGTGTCAGCCATGGTGGAGCGCGCGAGAAAGTAAAGGGGCTTGAGATTCGAAGGCGCCAAAAGGCGTCCAAGGGGAACCGCCAAAAGTCGCAGGCCAAAACGAGCTTCATCCCTTTTCTTTTTTCCCATGTTTTTCTAAAGCCAAAAGCTCGCGTTCGGCATCGCGCCCGCCCTCTATCTCCGTGCGCGTAGCAGCATGGTTAGCCTCAAGCTCCAGAAGCGGCTCGCCGCCAGCGTGCTCAACTGCGGGCAGCGCAAGGTTTGGTGTGATCCCAATGAGGTAAGTCGACGCGCCACTCTTCCGTCGGGCGATTGCGTCGGCGTCGGGATGCGGGATACGACCGCGTTTAGCTAGGGTTTTCGTGCCGTAGATTTTGGCCTCGCGTGGAACACGGAACCCGCGGCGGTGTCGTCGCGACGACCATGTAGGCCGCGCGTTTGACGCGTCAACTTCACCGCGAAGGGCGCAGGCGTACAGCGCGCGCGTTGGTGGACGGCGACGCCGCGCTCGACGATGCACGCGTGGCCTGTCCAGCGGCAAGCGACTTTGCGTGTTTCCCACACGCGTCATCTCATCCATCACTTCGCGAACGGAGTGACTCACCTCTCTCCCCACCCCACCCCCCCAACCCGTTGAAAAACCCACAGATCAGCGAGATCAGCATGGCTAACTCTCGCCAGAACATCCGCAAGCTCGTGAAGGACGGTTTCGTGATCCGCAAGCCCACGAAGATCCACTCGCGCGCGCGCACCCTTCGCGGGCTCGCCGCGAAGCAAAAGGGTCGCCACTCCGGCTACGGTAAGCGCAGGGGTACGCGCGAAGCGCGCCTTCCCACGAAGGTCCTCTGGCTCCGCCGCCACCGCGTGCTTCGTCGTTTGTTGAAGAAGTACCGCGAGGCGAAGAAGATTGACAAGCACATGTACCACGAGATGTACTTAAAGTGCAAGGGTAACGTGTTCAAGAACAAGCGCGTGCTGATGGAGGCGATCCACAGGACCAAGGCTGAGAAGTCGCGTGAGAAGTCCATCGCGGACCAGTTCGAGGCGCGCCGCACCACGAACAAGGCGACCCGCGAGCGCAAGATTGCGCGCCGCGAAGAGCGCATTGCCGGGGGTGCTGCCATGGACGCGAAGCCCACCAAGTAAACGAGTTGGGCTGGGGTTTTTCGTGTTTTAATGAGCACGACGACTAAAGTAACTACTGGTACATTACACTTCTATCTCGTAACCATTTAAGCCATCATCGCCTTGAACTCCGGGTAGTCAACCTGCCCACTCCCGTCAGCGTCGGTTTCGCGAATCAGCTTGTCGATGTCGATGGTGAGCCCGAAATCCTGCGGTAACGAGAAAAGGAGCGAAACGTTAGGAGCTGTTTTGGGAATCAGAGATTTCCACATCGGCGCGCCACAAAGACGACTTTGAAATAATAAGCAGCCCCTTACCTTGACCACGGCTCTGAGTTTTTCCGTCGAGATTTCCCCTGTTTTGTCTGCGTTCCCGCCAAGCGCCACGAACGCCTCGATCGTATCCGTTTCGTCGCTCACCTTCGCGTTTGATGCTTGTTGAATCTCAATGACTTTCATAAACTCGGCGAATTCGATCTCGCCGCTGTTGTCGTCGTCCACCTGGGAAATCATCTGGAAGATCTCCTCCTCGGTTGGGTTCTGACCCATCGCGTTTAGAGTAGCTTTGAGTTCGGATGCGTCGATCTGAGGTGCGAGGTGTGACGACGGGGGGTAGGGGGTCAGGCAAACGCAGACGAGAGACGGGTGGTCCCGCTTTGTTCCAAAAAGAGCACCGCACCGCGGGTGTGGTCGTCGTCCGGGGACGAACACGTGAAACACGCACCGTTCCGCTTCCATCTTTGTCGAACTTGTTAAACGCCTCTCTGCACGCTGTGATGTCCTCTTGTGACAGCGTCATCTTCGCCGGGAGGTACGAGACGCACCGAGGTCTGATTCGGAAGGAAGGAAGCAACGTCCCTTTCGTACATCGTTTCTCTCGTTCAAGATACGCTTCGTATCGTATTTTTTATCGTCAGATTGGTTCCGCCTGCGTCGTCCTTCCTCTCGCGTCATTGTGCACGGGCACTTCAATCGGGAAAGATGGGCCCTTGTCTCTCCACCCCTAAACATGCATCGCTTACTCTCGACAGCATGCGAGACCGTGACGTGCGTGCGCCTGCCCGCAACCCGCTGGCGCACGTGTTTTTTCACAACTCGGATTGCACCCTGATTGACCTGACCGCCTCCGGAACTCACACTGACGCCAGCCTTGCCCAATCCTTCGCCACGCTCGAAAACAGACGGACGATTACTTCCAAACCGTGTCTCGCGTGTTCCACCCCAAGCTCGACGTAGCCGCCGTGGTGTTCCGGGGTTATTTCGACGTTACGACCCGCGTGATTACCAAGCCAAGCCTTGAGAAGTTCTTCAAGGAATCCCAAAAGGAACCGTCGCCCGATTCGCGGCTTGACGATACCTACGACGTAGACGCCGCGTTCGATACGTTCATCATGAGTGATGGTAATTTCCTGGTGGGCAAAAGCACGGTGGATGAGCAAAAAATGCACGAACCCATGTCGCACTACTTCATCAACTCCTCGCACAACACGTACTTGACCGGCGACCAGCTGCTGAGCGACTCGAGCACGGACGCTATTAAACGCGCGCTGCTTCACGGGTGCCGCGTGATCGAACTGGACTGCTACGACGGCGGGAAGGCCGGTCCTATTATCAAGCACGGTGGGACGCGCACTAAGGCTATTCTGTTCAAAGACGCGATTTGCGCGATTGAACAAGACGCGCACACCGTTTCGGAGTTCCCCGTGATCGTCACACTGGAAAACCACTGCTCCGTGGCGAAGCGCGCGGAGATGGCGACCATTCTCAAGCAGGCGCTCGGAGGGAAACTTTTCACTCCCCCTACTGGAAACATGGAAACCTGGCCCTCACCAGCATCTTTAAAAAACAAAGTCGTCATCAGGGACAAGCTGAAGCACAAGCAGGACAAGAAAGTCAAGGTTTTGGGGAGCGGTAAGAACGTCGAGGCGCCGGCGAGCGAAGACGTTGCTGAAGAAAATGAAAAAAGCGACGACGACGAGATGGACGACGACGGCGTGGACGAGCCTGAGTCACTCGAGTTAATTGACGCCTCTGCTCCCCTCGCGCACCTCGTGACCGTGGAGAACGCCAAGTTCAAGACCTTTGCAGACGCGATGACCCCGGGTGGCAAGTGCTTTTCGTGTTCCTGGGGCGAAGCCAAGCTCCTGAGCAGGGTGGCGAAAACGGAAAAGCAGACCATGACGAAATTCACGGAGAAACACCTGCTGCGGTGTTACCCCGCCGGGCACCGGTTCCTTAGGTACGTATTGTGTTTCCCAAATCCGCCTGCCTGTTTGCCAACACAAGACTGACACTTTCTTTTATTTATCGTAAGTGACAACTACGACCCGTCTCCGGCGTGGCAAGCGGGCGCGCAGATGGTTGCCTTGAACTTCCAGGCGAACGACAAACCCATGTGGGTAAACCGCGGGAAGTTCACCGCGAACGGCGACGCGGGGTACATTTTGAAACCCAAGTGGTTGCTGGACCCGGCGGTCGGCGAACCGCAAAGGCCGAGTAAAACGTTCGCGGTGACCGTTTTGGCCGGCGCTGGATGGGAGAACTTCAAATTCGCGGAACTCGTTGGGGCGCCTGACACGTACGTCAAAATAAGTGTCACCGGGAACGTCGTAGACGGCAAGACCCAACAGACGAACGTGTTCTGCGATCAAAGGAGTGGGCCGCACTGCCAACCTTTTTTCGACCAAACTTTGTTCAAGTTTGAAACGAAACAAACCGAGCTCGCCGTGCTGCTGTTCACCGTGTTCGACAAGGACACGGTTTCGCAGGATGACTTCCTGGCGCAGTACAGCTGCCCCGTATCGATGCTGCGCCATGGAACCAGGGTGCTGCCTCTGTACGACGAGTCGGGGCTGTACATCGGGAACGGCAAGTACGGGAAGGCGTGCTTGCTCGTGAAAATCGAGTAGAGATTTGGAGATCACAGGAGAAAAATGTTTACACAACACTGCTATTACGACTGCCATTGAAAGCTTCTTCTGTTTCGAGTGCTGGTAGGACACACGAGAGCTGGGAACATTTGGAAGATGAGAAAAACAGAAAGAAACCCCTTTTTTGACGACATCTTTTTCTTTTTGGAAAAACGCTCGTTTTGGCCTCCACGGCACCCCTTACCTGCCGAGAAAAACATGACAGACGAGTTACTACCGCTAACGGAAGTGGCGCGAGTTACCCATCGTTTTTTCAGTTATGCCTTCGAAGGTATAATATGCGAATAGCCCGGGGTAACGGGACTCGAGCCCCCGGGCCGAAAATGAGCGGCACCCGCTGGCACGCGCGTGTCTCCCCCTGTCGCTCACTAACAACCGAAAAAAGCAAAAAACATATTGGTGGAACAGAGTCCCATCGCCCTAGCGAGCACAGCGCCATACACGACGGATTCTCGACATACACGGGTACCTTTTTTTGACGGCATCGCTCTCATACATTAATTCAATAATAATATACAACTGCTACTTCTAATTCTTCTCATAAACCCACCTGTAGCGCCAGCATGCCTTCACATGTCACCCTCATCATCTCTGACAACAGATTTCAGGATGTCAAATTCCTCAACGCACCGGTGCTACTTCATATGCATGACATCCGCCCGAAATTGGATTGAACATGGTCCTCTTAGGCGCGCAGGTGCTTCGTGATAGAGTTGTCTATCGTTGTCCCAGCGGGGTCATCCACTTTCATCGACGTCCTGGACCTCTGCGCGGCCTTATGTGTGGACCTGCCCAAATCCGTACCGGAGGTACGAAATAAAGTTGGCCTCAGTGATTGAAAACGCGTCAAGTCACTTCGGTGACGTCGCCGGTTTGGTTTGTCGAAACATCGATGGTTGTTAAACGCGTTCCCGGTGGTCCACGCGGTGCGGACTGGAGTGTCCGAAACCCAACGAAGTCACGGCCACGCATCCGCGAAAACCGCGCGGTCGTGGTGCACGCGTGTAACCTGCGGGACACGCCGGTCGTCGCGCGTGAACAAAGCATCTAATCACCGAAACGAAGCGTCGCACCTTCCACGAAAGTTTCTATCGTGAATCGCACTTTTTGAGTCGTCGCACATGTAGTGCTACAACAGGAACAGCACCAATAAACCCGCTACGGTGAAACAGTACGCCCCCATCTCAACCGCCCGCATCAACAGCATACCAAAGCCCACGGCATCTTTTACCGAGAAAAACATGACAGACGAGTACGACCGCTTTTGCGTGCGGAAGTGAGCGCGTTACCCATCGTTTTTTCCAGAACACGAAATCTCGAGGACGTCGAAAATGACGCGAAACCTGTGACGCGGATGAAAAAGAAAGCTTTCGCGCGAAAACGATGGAGACTCGCGCCACTTCCGAACGCAACATCGGTGGTACCTCGTCCGTCATGTTTTTCTCGGTAAAGAGTGCCGCGTGCGTCGTGCCGCTGGTGATGAGGGTTATCGAGGTGGGCTCGTGGTGTTTCACTTTTGCGACTGTGTTGTTGCTGGTGCTGTTATAGCCCTTCATGTGGAACGGGCGAAAAGTATATGAAGCTTATCTTCGGCCGAAGGTAGAACTTTCTTGGACGGATGACAAGACGGTGTGATGATGCTTCGTTTCGGTAGAGCCTTGTTCACGCGCGACGACCGGTGCGTACCGCAGTTCGCACGCGTGCAACACGACCGCGTGGTCCTCTCGGATGTTTGGCTGTGATTTCGTTGTGTTTCCAACACTCGCGTCCGGACCGCGCGGACCACCATACCGATGTTAACTTTGTTTCGTGTTTCGAAGTGACGCGGACGTTTTCAAGATTCGAAGCAGATTGGAAATTTTAAATTGGAAACACGCGCGTACCTCCTTCTTAAAAGTCGTGTTCATTTGGAAACCACGCACGACGACCCTGTTTTCTCTTGGAAACACGCGAACTCCCACGGGAACACGACGTGCGCAAGGCAAGCGCGACGCCCACGATAGGACATGAGAAAGAGAGGTAGAGAGACACGCGAGAGAGACTGTTTTGATTCTCAAGAATCTCAAGAAGCGCTTCGCGTCGGTATCTTCTTTGTTCTCTCATTTTTGAACGCTTTTCGCTCAGTCTGATTCTGACAATACACAACACTGCTATTACGACTACACTTACGAACACACCCGCGGCGTTCCTCCAGGACAAAACATCACTCGAAATATCTACACGCCACGTCTAGGAACTCGTTCGGTGAGAGTTCGCCGTCGTTGTCGACGTCGAAGATGAAAAAAATAACCTCCACCTGCGTTTCCGAAAGCGCGGCGCCGCACTCCTTTGCGATTTGCAAAAACCGCGCTTTGTCCAGGCGCCCGCCTTTCGCGGCGCACTTTTTAATTTTCTCCGTGAAGTTCCCGGCGTTGTCGTGTTTGAGTAGCTTGCAGAACGCCATGTACTCGTGTTTGGTGATGCGCGGGGAGAACGTTTTCGTCGAACGGTCGTGTTCCATCTTGGAAACAAGCGAGCTCCTGTCGATGAAGTGCTGTAACCGGCCAACCTTGGCGCCCGCCACTATTGAGTGCGCGAAATCCGTGGACGATATGGAACCCACGTTGGTGTAGTCGTAGTGCGTGAACTCCAGCGAGTGCATCTCGGTTCTTAGCTCGCCGAGGAAGTGCTTGAATTTTTTTAAGGTCAACCTGTCGGGTTTCTTTTTGCGTGTTTTTTTGGAACCACCCGCGTCACCGAACAAATGTTGCACCAGCCCGGCGTTCGCGATGTCGTCCACGTTTGTCGTTTTCAACCCGGTTCGGTATCCGCTCGCCTTCCCCGCTCGGGACGTGCTTAGTCTCATTTGTCGCATCATGTCCAGGAACTCTGTGCGGGACAAGCACCCGCTGTTATCGACGTCGAATTTGGTGAACGTTTTCACGATTTCGTCGACCCCGAGGGACAAAAGGGTGATGAAAAAAACGTACTCGGGAAACGAAATCAACCCGTCGCCGTCGGTGTCGAACAGGGTGAAGAAATTCGAAACAGCGGCGGCGTGCGCGGAGGTGCCGGAGTTCTCGGTGTCGGAATTCTCGCCCCCCAAACTCCCGCTCCTGATGTTTACAGAGTTCGTTGGCTGGAAAACGGGCACCGCGGCGCGCATTAAATCCAGGCTGGTCATGAACGTCCCGCCGTCCGCCTTGACGCTTGAAAAGTACTCAAACACTTTTTCGGGAGGCGCGTGCTCACGAAGACGCTTCTCGTACACGAAAAACACGTTTCTCCTGTACTCCGGGCTTAAAAGGGACCACCCGCCTTTGTCGGTGGTTTCGAATATGTTGGCGATGGCTATTTGGGGGTTGCCTTCCGTGAATCGGGCCACGGCGACGGGACGCACGGCGCTTCCCTGCGTCTGCGTCGGGGACGCCATTTCGGGGGCGAACAACACCCCCAGCCCGACGAACCCACCTCCAACGACAAGCCATCGCAAAGGATCGGTACTATCCAAGAAAGGCACCGCAGGGCGAGCCTGCGTTGACACGCCGCGCCGCGGCAGCCTCACGAAAGCTCGCCACGCCATCCCGTCGAAGGACGCCGCCCGCTCCGCGCCACGGGCACTGGATCGATCATGTGATGTTCGTTCGTTCTGAAAGGCATTTTTTTTTTTGCGATTTTTCCTCAACACATCTCGTCGTCTTTTTCTCGTCAGCATTTCGCGTCGGGTTTGTCCACGGATGTCACTTCATGCAGCCAATGAGAACCGCTCAAATAACCGCCAAACGTCGTCCTCGAACGAACCGTGTCTTTTACTCTCCATTTCAGTATTCGCGGACCGGACGGGCATTCGCGGTCTAATCAGGGTCTAATTGACGCCATCTCACCCGAAATATCTAAAAATCCTATCGTTTTGGCGCTTGCTGACTGGATGAAAAGTTGGCCTTGCCCTTCCCCCCCTTCACTTCTCTCCGCGCATGTGAACATGAGTGGACGTCTCCTAGCATCAACACGTCGTTTGGCGTGTTCCTTGACCCGTGCCAAGGTCCCGGTACGTGCCTCACCCGCGACATCTCCTTTTCAGGAGGACGTTCGTGTGTCATTGTGTGTCATGCGCTTTGGCGGTAAAAAGTTACCCGCGTATTTTTCTTTTCTCACGCGCTTCCCCCAACGACCCGCAGGCATTGTACGTGAACGGCGTCGCGCGAACATTCACGACCACGACACCTTCAAACGCGTCGTTTCTTTCGTTTCAGGTACGTCTCTTCTGGCAGTCCGCAATCCCAAAAGAAACACTCTCGCCGAGGCGAATCCCTCGAGTTCACGTTACCAATAATCCCTCGAGTCCGACGCGACATTTCAACCATGGCCAGAGAACCAAACGTGTACGACAAGTTCGTCCGAGTTAACAATAATATCCCAACCCAAAAAAATAACCAACCCGAACAGGCGCTGCACAGCGACGAGATGCCTTTGAGTGGCATGTGCGACAAAATTGGCGACGCGTTTGGGCCGGCGCTTGATGCGATCGCGGAGCACCAGGCGCGACAACCGGCGCCTTTGCACAAAAACGAAATATACATCCCCGAGCTTCCCCACGCGCTTCCGTTTTCGCGGTGGGCGTCGGATAACGCGTTTATCCGCGACGTGTTGGTCATCGACGAGAAAAAAAGAATAAAGCCGCGGCTTTCATGGTATGACCCGTACGACACGACCTGGGTCCCGACCGGATGGTTCGCGGAGGGCGTGATGGCGGACATGAACTACTACTTCGCGGAGGAGAAGGAGGTTGGCGGGATGAAAGGGATGAAAATGTAAAGGAATCCTTTTGGGGAACGGATGAAATGTAAAAGAATCCTTTTGGGGAACGTCCGAGTTGTATCAAGATCAAAAGCGGCGAGTCGTTTTTTTGTTTGCCAGCGTGTTGTTCGTGTTGTGTGTTGTGTTGCGTTGTAATAAAGTCTACCAACAGAAGAATTAGTCAGTCACCGTAACTACCGCCATCACACCCTCCCCGCGTCGTTTCACTCGTTGCCCCTTACCCTCCCTGCGTCGTCTCTTCACTCGTTTCTTTTCAGGTTGACCAGCGCGCTGTTTGCGACGAACGCGAGTTGTTTCCGGGTCCCGTCGGGGGCGGTGGCGTCTTTGTCGAGTATGGAAAGCACCACCTCCAGCGCGTCAACCGCGCCTGCGAGTCGCACCGCTTCGCGATTCACAGGATTGGCGTACGCCAGGTTCCGCAGCGCGCCGCAGGAGGCACACGCGATTTGAAGAGTCACGGAGTTGGTGAATTGGTGCACGGAGTCTCGCGGCAACGCGTCGCCGCGCAGTGACACGACTAACTCTTCCCTGCGCAGCGTGGGCAGGGAATCGACCACGGCGCGCACCAACGGCGCAACCGCTCCGAGCCGCACCGCGGCGTTCCGGTTGTCGCCGTTGCCGCACACCAGCTCCTTCAGCGTCGTCACGGCTTGAAGAAACGCGAGGGCTGACTCCAGGGTTTCTTGTTTCAAAACAACGCCTTCGTTTTCGGGAAGGTCGTCCCGGCTAAGTAACGCGTCGACAAGGCGAGAGATGACGGACGCGGTCTTGGTGGTTTTCTTGTCGCTCGGGTTTTGCGAGGAACCGCCGTTCGGGACTCGGACTACTTCGTTTGGTGAGTCGGTAACTCCTCCTCCGGATTCAAATCCAACGACACACGACCGCGCGATTGCGTGGGACAACTTCGTGATCCTCGCCCCAGAGTCAACGAGCGCGAGCAGGGCACAACAATTTCCGGTAAGCAAAGCCCAGTCCGCCGCGGTTCGCCGCCACGCGTCTTTTTTTTCCAACCCCGCGCCGGCTTTGTTCCGCAAAGGCGCGCACGCCGTCGCCGCGATTTCCGTGACTAAATACCCACCCGACCGCGCCGCGAGGTGAGTTACTGATTGCTTGTCCCCGTCCGTCGTGTCAACTGGGCAGCCGTGGATGAGCAACAAGGTTAGTGAATCAGCAGCGCCTCTTGCCGCGGCGAGGTGCGCGGCGGTGGTGCCCGCGGCGGTCACGGCTCGGGGATCCGCGCCCGCGCGCAGCAGCGCTTTCAAAACGCCTACGCCGTTCTTTTCCGATTCGCAACTCGCTGCGACGTGCAGCGGCGTGAACCCGTCCCTTGCGGTGTGGTTCGGGTCCGCGCCGCACTGAAGAAGGCACTTTACCAAGCCCACACGCCCGGTAGCGCACGCGGTGACCAACGCCGCGGTGATACGCGTTTCTTTTTCGTCGGCGGCGGCGTCGCGTGCTTTACTTGTTGCCAGCTCCGGTTGTTTTAAATGTAAGTCCGCGATTTGGTGGTCTCCGTCGTCGGAGAACTCCCCGAAATACCCGCTCTCCTGTAAAAACGCAGCGTACTTACGCAAACTCGGTCGCGTCAAGAGCTCCAGCGGGGACAAAAAGCCGTTCAGGGAGTCAAACGCGCACGCGCTTTTTTCGTCGTCGCGGAAAAAAGCAGCCGCTGAGATGAATAAAAGAAAGTGTCAGTCTTGAGTCTTGAGTATGGGTGTACTGTATGGGCAAACAGTGCACTTGTGATGTATGTAGTTGCAACAGTTGCCAGTAAGTGTTACTAGTAGTGCAATCAAAGAGGGGCTTGAAACAGTGCCTTTTATTTGGGAAATAAAAGACGTACCTTCGCCTTTTTCGAGCCCGACGGTTTCGGTGTCCCCTTCCCCGGTTTCGTCGCGCGGGTTTTCGTTTCCGCGTCCACCTGATTGCGCGCGTCGCTCCAAACACCGCGTGGCTCGCAGCGCGCTTACCGAGTTCCCGCCGACGGCGAAAAAGTCGTCGTCCGCGGAAATTCCGTTCGAGGTGGACAAACCAAGCGCTTCGCTCCACGCGTTCGCGACCGCGAGTTCGTTTGGGGTTAACTTGTTTTGGGTTTCTTGGGTTGATACATCTGATGCGCGCGAATCGCACGACGTCTCGTGTCCTTTCCTTTCCATCTCTTTCAAATCAACCTTCCCAGTACTCGTCGAGGGGAATTTGTCCCATCGCACGAACCGTTTTGGGACAAAGTTGGGCGGCAACAAACAAGCCGCGAAAACCTCAAGCGCGACTCGCGACGCGGCGTCGAACAATTCCCCCGGGTGTAGGGTCACGTGCGTGGTGAGAACGTCCGGCGCGTTTGTACTTTCAGTACTCTTGGTACTGTCCGTAAGAGTGCTCTTCGTGACGACGCAGACGCACGCACTCACAAATCCCGACCCACAAACCGCGAGTTCGATTTCGCGCAAATCCACGCGCGCGCCGTTGAGCTTCACTTGACACCGGTCTTGGCGCCCGAAAAATTCAAGGTAAGAGGAACTCTTGTTCGTAGTGTCCCCACCCCCCCCTCCGGCTCGCGCGCCGCGACGCACGAGATCCCCGGTGCGATACACCGCGGTTTCGTTTCCCGATTCGTCCAACACGAGTTTGTGAAAGCTTGATGACTGCACTTTCGTGGACTCTTCAGTGTCTCCGGTATCAGTCACAGACGTATCAGTGGCGCGTAAATCGTTTAGGTACCCCGACCCGACTTGCGTTCCGGCGATCCACAGCGCGAGCAAATCGGTACCGACGAAATGGTCGTCGTCGTCACCGACAAAGAACTCCTTCAAGTAAACACCCGTGGTGTCTTCCGGGCTGGTCACGAAAAGGCGCACGCCTTGACGTGACAACGGCGTACCAACGCGCCGAATGGAACTTTCCGTAACGTCGTCGCGGTGGATTTTGCAAAACGTTTGATACACGCAGCACTCGGTCACGCCGAAGGTGTTGGCGAACGTATCGATGTGTCGGACCCAATTTTTGGCCAACGCCAAAGACATGGGCTCACCGCCAAGGGCGACGACCTTGAGATGCGTTTGCACACTCTGAATTTCAGAAACCGGAACAGTACCCAGCATCGTCGGCGTGGTTAACAAGTGCGTGGCGCTTGTTTCGACGAGGCACGTCACCAAGTTCGCGAAGACGTTTCTTTTAGGCGCCAGCGCGATTTTCGCGCCGGCTCCGAGCGTCGCGAAAATATCCCCCAAGCACGGATCGAACGTGTGCGGCGACGCGATGAACACCGTTGAGCCACTATCGACACGGTGTGATTCGTTTTTACCAAAACAGTACCACGAAAGCGCTTGTCTGGTGCAAACGCACCCTTTCGGACGGCCGGTGCTGCCGGACGTGAACACGACGTGCGAAATTTTTTGATTCGCGTCGTCATCGTCATCATCGTCGTCGAGTTGCAACCCAACCGCGCTGTCTTGTAAATTTCGATCAGCGCACGCGACTGAGTCATCGTTCAAAGGCACGAGATCAGCCGCTTCGATTCGGGTTGTTACGTGCGAAAGGCTCGCCAGTTTCACGGCTTCTTCCACGCGCGACGTATGACCGTCCGCGTTGTTTCTGGAATCCACAATCACGGCGACGCAGTTCGCATCTGCTAAGATGGATGCGATGCGCGCTGGGGGTTCCTTAGCCGAGATGGGCACTATAACCGCGCCTGCCAGGGCGATGGCGAGGAACGCGACGACGAGCTCTACGCCTTCCTCGACCGCGACCGCGATGGCATTCTGTCCACGACTCGCAGAGGCCGCGGAAGGGACCGCACCGCTTGACACGAGAAGTTTCGCACCGTCCACCGCCGCGAACCACAAACGGCGGTAGGTCCAACGAACCACGGGTCGCGGTGGCGCCGGGTGCCACGAAAGCGCCTCGCGCTGGCCTGAACCCCGCGATGCGAGCTCGAAGAACAGTCGTAAGGGCGACGCGACGGTCCCCATTGGTCACGACATTTTTGGCCGTCCTCCTGCTCTGCCGCGGATGAGAGTGCGCCGAGGTGTGCGGCAAAGATTGGCAAGTCTAAAACTATAAATCCAATTATAATCAGGGTCTTCACGTGGCCTGCGTCAAAACTCCGCGCGCGGTCGCGGCGGACGTGGCAGGGAGGATGCCACTCCGTCAGCTAACTCGCGTGCGCATTCAGTTTTCCGCGAGTGACCAGCGAAGCGCCGCTGTCCGGGAGTTCCTGAAGCGTTGCCAGGCCGCGAAAGTGTCCAACCCGGAGTGTGTTTTGGAGCACAAAGTGCGATCGGATGATGCGCCCCCCGTCGTGGCGGTGGAGTTCGTGAACGGGTTCAAGGACCAGTTCAACTGTCACAAGATGAACGTCGAACAGATCGCTCAACGCATTCGGGACGTGGCGAACGGCATGGAAACCACGGAGTTGCTAAAGCAAGCTGGGCTGAACTCGGACACGCTTAACTTACAGGGGTTTGTGCGGTCGGGAAAAGACACTACGACTGGGTAGTAAGTGTTTGTTGCGGAACAAACACGTGTTGCGTGCCGCCGTGACGCTGGATAAAGCGAGCGGGTACTTGCACAAAAGACCTCTGTGGAGGCTTGGGTTGTTGGTGTACGTGCTGTTCGTACATCTGTTGTGGCTGCTGTTCTGAGAGCACGGAGAGGCGGAACTCATTGTGATTGATTTCTTTCGCCAACTCGTCATTCAATCGTCACCAAATAGCGAACAGTCAGCAAACAGCGAACTAAAACCACTGGTCGCGCCGCGACGCGAATGCGACTGGCGAAAGTACCGAAGATGCGGTGAAGGTAGTAGAGCGGTTAATATTACAGGTGAGTACAATTTGTGTAATTAACACGGCGGCACCGAAAAACCCTCCTTCGCCTTTTCACGAACTCACGCACCACACGAACTCACGCACCGGTCTACGACGTATCCCCGTGCTTTCATCTTCGTCTCGCAGCACGTGCACTTGCGAGGGAGCATTGTAATCCCAGACACTTCGGTGGGTACCCACCTGTTTGTCGACAACCCGTCTAACCCGAGCTGGTATTGCGAGTTTCGCCCCCAGCACCAAAACGAATCGTCGCGAGCACCAACGGCGCAGGTGTACATCAAACCGCAACGCACGCTCCGCGCGTCGCCGATCCCGGCGACGGTCACGGGTATCAGCCTGTCCGTGATGTCGCCAACTCCAAGACTCCCGTGTGAGTTTTCTCCCCAGCACCGTAACGTGGCGTTCTTTAGCAAAGCACACGCGTGCGCGATTCCCACGGACAAACTTTGGCTTTGAACGTCCTCCAGGTTGGCAACCGGGACGGTCAGCGCGTTTGTGTTTGCGGTGTTGCCCACGCGCGAAACGCGAACTCGACGTGTACGCGTGTGAAACTACTCCGCCTGCGGATTCCTCGCGAAGTACGCATCCACGGCGCTTCGGAACACATTTTTCAGCGGCACGCCGTGTGTTCTCGCCGCCGCCGCGCAATCGTCGTACTCGGGGTGGACGTTCGTTTCCTCCGCGCCCGACGTCGTCCAGGTTTCCCTCGTTCCGACTTTCACGCGAACCGGGCCCCACCGCGTGTTGACGTTCGTTACTTTTCGAGGCAGGCTTACTCGGTGACACTCGGTGACGCGAACACCGAGGGAGGTGGTTTCCTGTTACGTGAGGATAAAACGACGGTGCGATGAGTACAAAGTGAGGTTTAAATCAGCGCGGCGGCACGGTGGACGGCAAGGCAACATCAGTCGCGCGACGCGACGAAAAAGACGCTTTGGATTTAGAAGATGAAGCAGAAACACATCTCCCGGGACGCCGAAAAACGCCAAAACGATTCGTACCTTGAACAGTACCTCGGCCAGTCGTGCCACTGTTTCCGGGTCACAAAGCGCACTCAAAACAACCCCCGTCCTGCCTTTCTTCATCTGCACCGGACATGACCACACGTCCAGCGCCCCAGAGGCGAGCAACTCCTCAAACGCGTACGCCACGATTTGGGGAGACAAGTCATCCAGGTTGGTTTCCAAAATGCACAGAGTTTCGGTCACGAGGCCGGCACCGAGGGCCTCTGAAGACACGTGCCAGCTCGAGGGCGGCGTGTCGAAAGAAGCCCGTGTGTACACACCAGGCCTGCGTTGTGGTGGAACACGGCTTCGTGGGGGGCATCCATTCTGTTGAGTTATTCTTGAGTCCCGCCTTGGTGTTCTCCGAGCGTGTCCAGCTTTTCCAGCACCGACACCACGATTTGAGGCCCCGGGACGCGTATCCAAGGCCACGCGCTGTCGCAAGAAAACACGTGCGGAGACGTGCTGCGGACAACACGCGGATGTCGACATGACGGCGCGGACGAGCGCTTGGTGCGAACGTGCAGCCGCGTGCGGACGTTTTGAAGGACCTGCCGCCAGCAGGTGGTTGGGCGTTGGGGAGTGCGCATTTCCCGTTTCCGAAAAAGCGCGTGTTGTTTTTTTCCGAGAAATGTTCACAACTCGCGGCGCCGTTTGGGCTGCATGACCCCCCCCCCCGAGGATGCCTCGGTTGAGGCGTTAAGAGCGGCTCTTTCCCGAGAGTGCTCTGGGAAGATGAGCGAGCGACGAGGCCGAATAAACGCGGAACGAGAGTTACGCGAGGTGAAACTAAAACTGATGGCGATGTCGATGTCGATGAGAAATGGGGATGTCGGCGGAGTCGAGTTGGGAAGGCGTACCGAGAAGACAGGCGTTGATGCTGTTGCCGATAACAACGAAACCGCCAGACACGGCACTTCGCAAGACACAGCAAGCACGTCGTGTCGTGTGTCTGGTGACGATCAACTCAAAGAAACCACGGATGGACCCCCTGGTCTGACCGTGTTCCCCTTGACTCCCATCGGTACGTTTCAATCGTGCTTCACCTGTCGCAACGGAACGCCGCGCCAGCCGCAGCTGGTGCCGCTCGCGCGCGGCCGTTTGACGTTGGCGAAACACGTCCAGGGCAGTTCCCTGGAAGGCCTTGAACAGTTCTCGCACGTCTGGCTCGTGTACGTGTTTCACAAAAATACGGACCTGCATGTAGGGATGGGAGGTTTGCGCGACGAAGGCGGCGATAACGACAAAAACCGAACCACGTCGCGTTCGAAAGTCCGCGTGCCGCGACTGAACGGCGAAAGGAGGGGCGTGCTCGCCACCCGCTCGCCGCACCGGCCCAACCCAGTAGGCATGAGCTTGTGCAGAATACGCTCCGTGGACGTGAAACACGGCGTTCTTGAAGTGGAAGGTGCTGATTTAGTCGACGAAACCCCCGTGCTCGATATAAAACCGTACTTGCCGTTTTGCGAAGCGCTTTCGCGCGAAGATTCCTTCGCGCCGATTTGGGTGGACGAAACCTCGAGCGACCCGAACGGCGAGCCGCTTTTAATCGCCAGCGTGGAGTTTGAACAAGGCGCGGAGGCGTGTATTAGGGAAGTGTGGAGGGCGAGGAACTCTGGGATGAAAAAGGGTACCGCATTCAGATCTTTGTACCAGTCGGGTGAGGAGTTTTGCGCGTTTTGCAAACAGGCGCTGCAGCGCGACATAAGAAGTTTCCACCAACGCGAGCGGGTGGATTTGGAAAATGAAGTTGGTACCCAAGGAAAGTGGGAGGTTGTGCTGGACGGGATATCCGTCAGGTACGACGTGTGCGAGGGGAAGGTCGTCATCAAGGGAGGGGGGGTCACGGTGAGATGAGTATTGACGTAGGTAGGAGGCGGATTGAAATGAAAACGGCTTCTGGCGCGTCGGACTCATTCGCGGCAGTCGCGATGCGACCACGCGCGGGAGTATCGGAGCTACGCTCGGGTCTTGGGGGTCTCACGGAGGGTGTTGTGCGCGGATGTTGTGGCTGTGGATCTCATTCATTCCCTAGGACGTTACGAAAGAAAAGAGCGCCCCTCGAGTTGTAACGCTTTCCTCGGAAGCCCCGAAAACTCTAAACCTCCATCCCTCCTTTCAAGTTCTGTCGCAACGCGCGACAGTGCGATAGCATGTGTCGTACTGCAATCAATCATCAATCAATCAACCATCAATCTACTTCTTGACGATGACTTCGAGGGCGAGTTGCTTTTGGAAAGCGGGGGTGGCGCAACTGAAATGATCGGTTTTGGGGATGAGCGTAACAGTCGCGTTTTGTAACCGTTTCGCGGTTAAGTTGGTCAGCTTCTCGTCGATGATGGCGTCTTTTTCCGCATAGTACAGAACAACCGGGCAAGTGATATCCTCGATTTTGTAGGGATAGGCGCCGTGCTTCAGCTTCCAGTCCCCGAAAAAGCCCCAGTCGCACACGCACGGGCAGACTGTGATTGTAAAAGAAAAGTGTCAGTCTTGAGTCGGCGAGTACAGGTTTGTAACAGTTACCAGTACGGTGTCAATTTACCACAATGCTGATAAATGTTACTAGTAGTAAATACGTTACTAGCAGTAGGAAGTACTTCCTTTGAATGAAACTAGTGTGGTCACAGAGGGGCTGTAAACAGTGTCTGGATTTGGGAAAGCCCCTACGGCCGTACCTGGAATGCAGCACCCCCCGACGCAAGTTCCCATGAAACACTTGATGTTCCCCGGTACTTGTGGGGCGCCTTCCACGGTGTACTCGGTTTCGCCGGCCAGGATGCCAACACCGAGGACCTCGGTTTTGGAACCTGGCTGGGCAAGCGCGGCGGCCAGAATCAAGCCGTTGGGGCCTCCCGCGGAGTGCGCCATGACGAAGATTTTGGTGAGGGAATTTGTCGATGATCGCCTTGGCGTCGTCCACCATGTCTTGGTACGAGAACTTCTCTGGGGAGACGTAGGAGGACTTACCGTAGCCCATGCGGTCGATGCTTACGAACGCGCTGCCTTCAGGCGCGCCGTTCTTGAAGAAACTCGCGTTGCTGAACATGCCGTGGAAGCACACGAAAACGTTCGCCGCGGTTTTTAGATCGCCATCAATGATGTACGCGACCTTCCGGCCGTCAGGCCGCACCACGAACCCGGCGGGTTCGGACCGGAGGTCCACTACGGCTTCCATGGAAGCGGGGGGTGGAGGGGTGGCCATGTTGGGGGTGGGACGTGGAGGTGCGGTGAGGTGTGGCCTAGGGAACGCGCGCGCGGGGGTGTTGATTGTGTCGAACAGAGAAGACACAAAGAACCTTCCAAGGATAAAATCGTTTTTAGAGCGAACAGGCGCGCGGCTCGCCTCAGTTTCGTCTCATCTTATTTTGAATTCGTCGTTGCACCCGCACTCATTCGTGTGGTCGCGCCGACCTCGGGCTCATGGCGACGAATCCCGACTACAAGGCGGAGAAAGGTACGTTACTGGCACGTGTTCCGCGCGTTCGTTGAGCCGTTGGTACCCTACGCGCGCCCGCCTGACCACCACCCTGTTCACCCACCCGCGACAGAAAAATGTGCCTCCTTCTTCAGATCGTTCACGAGCTCGACCGGTGATGGGTTCAAGTACTTGGACATGTTACAGGAGATCGCGGATCGACAGCGGGAGACGCTTGATATAGATTTGAGTGATCTCGCGGAGCACTGCGGCTCCGACAACGCGTTGCAGACGTTCCAGGAAGACGTGCAGAGCAACACGAGGCGGTACATCTCGCTCTTCTCGCAGTGCGCGGATGAGCTCATGCCCGAGCGTTCGTACGGCGCGGTGGAGGAGGACTCTTTTGATGTGTTGACTCGGCAGCGGGAACAAGCTGGTCCGGATGGCGAAACCGGCGAAGACGTTCCCAGGGTGTTGCCTGAGATTTTGAAAAGGCGCTTCCGGGTGTTCTTCAAGCCGGGCGGTAAAGCGGCGACGCGAACAATAAGATCAATCAAAGCCGCCGAGATTGGACACTTGGTCACGTTCAAAGGCATTTGCACCCGGGTCGGGGACGTGAAGCCTTTGTTAGAAGTGGCGTGCTTCACCTGTGACGGGTGCGACTTCGAGGTGTACCAGGAAGTCCTTGGTGATAGCTTCAACCCGATTTCGAAGTGTCCGTCCAGTTACTGTAACTCAAGAAGAGGCGGCGCGCAGCCGCAGTTGTTTCTGGAAACGCGCGCCAGTAAGTTCATCAAGTACCAGGAAGTCAAGGTACAAGAGATCTCGGAGGACGTGCCTGTTGGTCATATTCCGCGGTCACTCACGATTCAGGTCAAGGGGGACTTGACCCGGTCCATGGGACCCGGGGACGTGGTGAGCATCACCGGGATCTTCCTGCCGAAGCCCTTCACGGGGTTCAAAGCCATGCACGCGGGGTTGGTGGCGAACACGTACGTCGAGGCGATGGCGGTGACACAGTGCAAAACGCGGTACAGCGACTTCACGGTGTCTTCAGAGGACATGAAGAAGCTGAAACAACACAGAAAGGGAGCCGACATTTACGGGAGGTTGGCGCAAAGCATCGCGCCGGAGATTTTCGGACACGCCGATATCAAAAAGGCGTTGCTCCTTTTGCTTTGCGGCGGCGTGACGCGCCGTCTGGGGGATGGGATCAAAATCAGAGGCGACGTGCACATTTGCCTCATGGGCGACCCCGGTGTGGCGAAGTCGCAGCTTTTGAAGCACATCATCACCGTCGCGCCCCGGGGGGTGTACACCACCGGTCGAGGGTCCTCGGGGGTCGGGTTGACCGCTTCCGTCGCGCGCGACACGGTGACCGGGGAGATGATCTTAGAAGGCGGCGCCCTGGTGCTCGCGGATAACGGCATTTGCTGCATCGACGAGTTCGACAAGATGGACGAAAGCGACCGGACTGCGATTCACGAGGTGATGGAGCAGCAAACCGTGAGCATCGCGAAAGCGGGAATAACCACCACCCTGAACGCGCGAACCGCCGTGCTCGCCGCCGCGAACCCGGCGTACGGCCGGTACAACGTCGCCGCGACGCCGCAGGAAAACATAAACCTCCCCGCGGCGTTGCTTTCGCGGTTCGACCTGATGTGGCTGATTCTGGACACCGCCTCAGCGGAAGGCGACATCGCCCTCGCGCACCACGTGCTTCACGTGCACCGGGAAGGCCGGCCGCCCGCGTTGTCGTTCACGCCGATCGTGTCGCACGAGTTGCGGGCGTACATCGCGCACGCGCGGTCGTTCCACCCGTTCGTCCCCGAGTCCCTCACCGAGTACATCGCGGGTGCGTACGCGGAGATGCGGCAGGACGAGATCGAGCAGGGTGAGAAGGCGATGGGGTACACCACCGCGCGTACGTTGCTTTCGATTTTGCGGCTTTCGGAAGCCCTGGCGCGCCTACGGTGGTCAAGCGAAGTCATCGAGGACGACGTGAACGAAGCCCTGCGTTTGATGAAGATGTCCAAAGTGAGCCTGGAAGACACGTTACAGGACCAAGGCCCGAAAGTGGACCCGATCACCGCGGTGTACATGGCGATCCGGGACTGGGCGGACAAGGAAGGGACGGGCGAGGTTCCGTACGAACGGGCCACCGCGCTGTTGATATCGAAAGGACACAGCAAAGACGTCCTTGACGCGTGTCTTGACGAGTACGCCTCGCTAGACGTGTGGCTGCTGGATAGCCAGCGGAACATAACGTTCGTGTAATCAGATTGCGAAGGTATTTAGGGTATATAAAGCTGTGTTGTACCTACCCTACGGTACGGCGGGTATTTCTAATAAATGGATTGCGTAACCAACTAAACACATCAACGGCGCCGTCTCACGGCGCCGCGACGAACGCCAACAGTTTCGCGCACGTGTTGTGCGAAAACAAGTCGATGACTTTCACACGTTTCCCGCACTCGCGGTTCAGCGCCTGCGCTAGTTCCTCCAACACCAGCGAATCCGCGTCTAGCTGCATCAGGGGAACGGATGGGCTTTCAAGCGCTTCCGGGAAAACATCCTCGAACACCATCACCGCTTTGACGACGTCCGAACGCGCGGACGCCGTCGCGGCGTTTTCAAACGAATCGTGTTTCGTCGGTTCGGGCGGTGCCTCTGCCTCGCGGTCGCGTCGCCGCGTCACTTTTTCTCGCGCCACGTGCTTGGAGCACCGATACGCAGAGCTGATGTGGTTCGGGTGTTCCGAACCAGACTTTTCTGAGCTCCCGATTTCTTCGCGCTCCTCGAGCGGTTGCCAGTCCGCGGTAGCGGGCGCCATCGCTCGGTCGCAATCGTTGTTATCGTGCGTTTCCAGCGCATGGCGAAAATGCTTTTCCAGGGGCAGGGTCGGGTAAACGCGGAGGTGAAGAGGAAGTCGCACGGCCACGTCTGCCATGTCGTGTGACAAACGCGGGCTCACCATATTGTTGTCACTCACGGTCGCCGCGCGCGTCAAACTGTGGGGCCGCGCGAGCGGGTCACACGTGACCAAAACAGCGGGAGGCGAAGCGTTTCACGTTCTTGGAAGCTTTAATTTTTGGTTCACAAAACTCGCCGCCGCCGCCCAAAATCACTTCCCTCGGCGCCCGCTGTCAAGCCCACACGCGTCTCCTGGGAGGATGCTTCCTGGGGAGATCATCTCGAGCGCTTCGTTTCTTCAGGGCAAGTCGCACCTGCGTCTTGGGGACGGGTTACAAAAGTCGGGCACTGATGTGGCGTCGCACTTCGCGGGAACCCTGAACGTGCGGGAAGGCGAAGCTTGGCTCGACGTGCGTGTCCATCGGTACATCCCCGCGGAAGGGGAAACCGTGCTTGGAATCGTGTCAGAGGTGCACGCCGAGAACTACAACGTGGACATTGGCGCCCCGAACAAAGCGGTGCTTCCCGTGTTGTCCTTCGAAGGCGCGACGAAACACAACCGCCCGAAACTCGGGGTGGGTTCTTTGGTGCACTGCCGCGTTTTGAAAACGTCGTTCGCCACCACGGAGCCGCTGTTGACGTGCGTGGATAAGTTTGAAAAAGCGGGAGGCCTCGGGGTTTTGCACGGAGGGTACACCTACCAAAGCGCCACGCACAGCGCGCAGAAGTTGCTTTCGAACGCGGGAAGCAAGGCGTTGGAAGCGCTTGGCGAGCAGATCGCGTTTGAGTTGGTCATCGGGTTCAACGGCCGCGTGTGGGTCGACGCCGCGACGAACGAGGATTGCGTCGCCGTCGCGAGGACGCTAGCGGGAGGAGGGGCGTTGTATTAGGGAGACGGAGGTTGGTAGCCAGAATTAGACATACTCCGTGTAGTAAATAGTAGCGTAGTCCCGTTTTTCTTGTTACAAATCTATCCCCCCCATGTGCAGCGCCGCCTTGACCCACGCGGGTTCGTCTTTTTTCGGGAACTGTTTTCGCACGTACTCGCGCGCGAAGGATCCAAACCCGCCGTCGAGAATAGACTCGTGCATTTGTTGACACAGCCTCATCTGGTGCCTGATGTTGTGGTACGTCAACAGCGACGCGGCTTGTGGTTCTTTCGTGATCGTGGCGTGCAGCGCCGCGCGCGTGTACTGCTTGCACACCAAGCAGTCGCACGCGTCGCAAATGGGCCGGTAGTCGTTTTTAAACTCCTGTGAGTGTAACCGAAAAGTGTCAGTCTTGAGTCTTGAGTATGGGTGTACTGTAGTATTGTAAGTACTGCAGTCGTCCTGGGGCAGTAAAGAGTGCACTTGTGATGTATGTAGTTGTAACAGTTGCCAGTAAATGTTACTAGTACTGCACTCAAAGAGGGGTGGTAAACAGTGTTTGGATTTGGGAAACACAAACGTACCGAAGTCCGCAACCGAATCGTCCCGCCGTCCACCAGCGCCGTGCCGAAGCGCGCGGTTCTGGACGGGTACACGCAGTCAAACATATCCGCGCCTAGTCCTGTGCAAAGCACCAGGTCCAGGGGGTACCCGACACCCATGACGTACCGTGGTTTATTTTGGGGAAGCGCGTCGCAGCACTGTTTCACCACCTTGCAGAATTCCGCCTTTTCCTCGCCGCCCGCTAACCCGCCGATCGCGTACCCCGGCAGGTCTTTGTCTCTTTTGATCAACCCTTCGAGGCAAATTGATCGTAGCCGTGAATCCAGCCCCCCCTGCACAATACCGAACAAGGCTTGATGTTTAACGTTCACGTGCGCCTCGATACACCGGTCGATCCAACGCAGGGTTCGGTGCGTGGCTTGTTCGAACCGCGCCGCGTCCGAAGACACGGAGGACACAACGTCGTCCAGCGCCATTATCACGTCGGCGCCTATTGCGTTTTGAATCTGCATGCTCTTTTCCGGTGTCAGCAGCATTTCCTTACCGTCCACTGGTGATTGGAACATCACGCCTTCCTCCGTGATATCCGCCAGGTCCAGAAGGCTGACCATCTGGAAACCCCCCGAGTCCGTCAGCGTGCCGCCTTGTTTGTAGTTCATGAACCTCGCGAGCCCGCCTTGGGATTCCAGCACATCCGTCCCGGGCCGGTTCGCCAGGTGGTACGTGTTCCCGAGCACGACCTGGCACTCCAAATCCACAAGCTGCTGCGAGGTCAGGCCCTTTAAGCTGCCCTGCGTGCCCACGGGCATGAACATCGGAGTAAGGCACTTGCGGTCGCCAGCGGTGAACGTCAAACGAGTCGCGCGCGCGCGCCCGTCGGTGGCGAGCACCTCGAAGTGTATCGGCGATGCGGGAGAAGGGGCATCCGGCGCAACCGGCATCGCGTCAGGCGCGGACGGGACGCGGCAGGAGTAGCCGTACGTCACGCCCAACACGAGCCGCCAAGTACGGTAAGATGGGGAGGCGCGAGGCGCGCACCGGAGTCTCGCGAAGGCTGTGGTTTCGACGGGAAAGAGCGGCGGTGGCGGAGAAAAGCAAAGACGATCCCACCAGACGTCGCGCGCGGATTTACGATCGACACGTGGCCGATCGAATCAACGTGGTGAAGACTTTCGCGTCCGTCGCCCCGGCACAACGCTAAGCGCCGTCTGTCCAGGAGAAACACACGACAAGCGTTACGATGATGTCTTGTTGCACCGCACCTGTTACCTCCGCCCGGGGATCTGTGTTCACGTCCCGGGGTGCGCGCGATCTCGTGGCAAAGCGCGTAAACGCGGTGGCCGCGCCTATGCGCGCTGGCCTTCATGTCTCCGCGAAGGGCAAGGGCGGCGGCAAACGCGCTGGCCAACAAAGCGGTCGCCCCGGCGGTCAGCCCTCCATGTAAGTCCGTTTGCGTTGAGTCGGTTGCCACACCCGGGGCAACTCACCATGTTTCGCGTGTCTCCGGGGGTGACCACCCCTCCCGGTCCTCGGCTTATCCATCCCATTTTTCTTTTCCTCATCCGCTGACAAGTGTCCTCAAATTCGTTTGCCACGCTCGCGAACCGCAGGGAACAATACATGCCCCCGATCGACCCGGACAACGAGCAGTTCGTGATTTACGTCCGTTCCGTTAAGGGGTTCAAGAGCTGGTACCCGTTAAACGTGGTGACCGGGGGAAGCACCGCGAACACGTTAGTCAAGGGCTTAGGGAGCGACATGAGCAAAGAGCTGGCGCTCTCGTCGCTGCGCAACAACATCGGGCAAGCCATTTACAAGGACATCATCCAGCTCGAAGAGATGTGCCGCCGGATGCCCATGCTGAAAGCAGCGAAGGAACTCGAGTTTGGGTTCATGGTGCTTGACAAAGCGGACCCGAAATCCATGTTCAAGCCGCCCGGTGACTTGGTGTACGTCATACCGCCTGAAGAGGAAACGCGGATGCCGGCACAAAAAGCAGCCGAGGGGTTCAAAAACGCAGCGGACAGCGTGAAGAAAATGCTGGGCGTGAGTGAGAAAATCTGAGTGAACAGTCGGGGCGTGCCTATAAAATCTGAACGAGCATTGGGTGCGAAGTGCTTCCTAATACGTCTGAATAGATACAAGATGAGATGCCTACGGGGAGAATATTTCAATCCCTAAACTCCATCTCTCATCACTGCGTGTTCCTCGTCTCCTCGTTGAAAACCGCGGTGGCGCTGCGCCGGCGTTTCCGCGCCGGCGTGAGTTGCTGCGCCGCGGCGTACATCCGCCGCTGGTGGTTCACGAACGCCTGGTCCACGGCTTCTACATACTCCTGCGAGCGGTTTTTCGAGTACACCCGGACTTTCCTTTCCATGAAGTTCGAAGGAAGCAACACGGAGACTTTGCTTTTGTCGATGTGGAAACAGTTTTTGTCGCCGTAATCCTGGAAAAAAAACACGCTATCCACCGGGTTTTTGTTCTTCATGGCGTAATCGATTTTCATATTGTGCACCACGATGTCTTCTGGGCGTAACCCGCCTGGAACGTTATTGTCTCCCTGGCACGTAGTGATGTCTGTTTCGCAAACCGGCGTGAAGTTCGGGATGTCGTGCTCCGGCACCGTGTATTCGTTTACGTAGGTGTACAAATCCCGCGTGCGTATTCGCCGAACAAGGTCCCGACCTTTCTGTAACCCGGGCTCCCGGCTCCACTCGATTCTTTTCAAAATCGTGTCATCCAGCTTGATGAACTCCTGAGGCGACCAAATCGCGTTTGAAATTTCCCGGTTCCACACGATATCCGCCTCCGCGAGCGCGTCAACGACCATGTACTCGACGCCTTTCGCTTTTTTGTGCGTGTACACCTTCTGGTGAAGCGACGCCCTGGTGTGGAACAGCTCGTACACGTTGTACACCTCGGAGGCTTTGAAACAGATTTTGTCATCAATGACTTTGATCATGGAGAGTAACCGCGAGATATCTACACTGCCCTTCACGCCGGTGTTGTACGCGTCCCGCATGATGTACTCGAACTTATCAACGTCCACGGAGTTTCGTTTGTTCGCCACGATGTCCCACAGGAACTTTTTGCCGGGTGGCGCGCGCGCGTCGTCGCTGGTGATCAAGTCACGGACTTTCCTAACTGTTTCTTGATCAATGTCGATGTGGTTGTCCTCCACCATCCACTCGAACATGTCGCTACTCATTGACTCGTGCGACCACGCCGGGTTTTTAGGATCCCAGTTGGGATGTCGCTTTGGAAGAAACTCGTTGTCGAAGACGTGCGAAAACGGTCCGTGCCCTAAGTCGTGACAAAGCCCCGCGAGCTGCACCGCGAGCTTGTCCGCTTGGCTCACGTGCTGTCGCACTGCTTTACCACTACTTCGCCGCAAACCCTCGTACATGTTCGTCGCGAGGTGACACGTACCTAGCGAGTGCTCGAACCTGTTGTGCGACGATCCGGGGAAGACGTAGTACGCGGTGCCTAACTGTTTCAGCTCCCGCAGTCTTTGCACCTGGGGCGTATCGATCGCATCCACCACCAACCCGGGGAAGTACATGTGCCCGTGCACGGGGTCGATGACTATTTTACCCGCCCGGGACCCGCCGTGCCCCAGCGCTTCTTCCTCCGCGGGAAACGTCGGTTTCTGGTACGCCAGCTGTGACATCGTGGCGAACCCTTCCTCGTCTTCGTCGAGGTCATCGCCCGCGCCGCCGCCAGCGGGCTGAGGCGAGTTGAAAAGGTCGGGGTTGTCTTTGCGTGGCGACACAAGCCGCTCCTTCCTTGGAGTCGACATCGGAAGTGTGGACCCGCGCGGCACGAACTGATGGACTCAACACGATTTTGAGTTGGTCTTGTTGCCCTAAAAACCACTTTTGACGAAATTTTATTCTCACTCATCACGTCAAGCACCAAGGCGGCACACACACAGGCGCACGCCTGGATTTCCAATTTCCAATGAATCGTCATAGACATCCATAACACGTAGCACCCGTGGTCCTCTCGTGAGCGATACAACACTTGTTGAAGCGTGCATCTTCGGTTTGCGGACGAGCAAGTGCATCGTCTGGAGGGAAGAGTACTTTATCAGATCTGAACGTGTTGCGAATTTTCCCATCCATGAAGTTACCAAGGCCGGCCAGGGATGGCGTTGTTCCACTCGGGGCGGCGCAGGTTGCTGTTGAAACCAGTCCACGTAACGTACAGGGTGCTGTTTCCGATACCCGCCCCCACTCGCCCCCGCCCAACGAAGTGTCACTTGTCGCGTCGCGCGCGTTTCACTCGGCGCAACAAAAAGAGGTTCGCCTTTGTCGCCCCCGCAGAGCGCGAGCGCGGGAACACAACCGCGGTCCGTAAATACTTGCGCGGATCATACATACGTGCAGCGCAACACACGTCATTGACGAGCACGTCATCGTGCGTGCGTAATCGCCTCCATTTTGGCGTCCACGAAGCTTGATGCTGACCAAAAAGGACCGGCGATGTTAATAGTAGCAGCGAAGTAGCGGCGATTTAGTAACAGCGAAGCCACAGTGGCGGCAGTAGCGACGGCGTCCACTACGTGCCTTTGCGCTTGCCGTGGCCCGAGGATTGTATCATCATTTATTCTTCCTTTAATGAATACTTTCATGCATTGGTACGCAGACACGGTGCCCCCGCCCCCCCGCCCCCGCCCCAGAGTGTGACACTCCACGAAACGGTTCTCGAGCGCCCGTCGCAATATTTTAGTGTAAGGGAGTTGATGACAAGTCTAAAAAGCAATTGTCGGCGGCCACTTCGTCACTCCCCTCCGCCTCTTCTTCGCCTTGACATGGCGAAGAAGAGGAGCGGTAATGCGGGTCCGCCCCGGCCGTTGGTTCCGTCTGCGATGAAGTCCTTGAAACGCGCCAGGCACGTCACGTCTGAGTTTCACCGGATACAACGCGAGCTGGATTTGGTGACGGGCGGCGGCAGCGATGGAAACAAACACAAAAGCGGTCCGCACGCTGCGGGAAAGAGCTCGAAAAAGGAGCTCGAACGCCAATTGAAGGGCCTGGGTGGCCGGCAGGCGTACCAAGAAGCCTCCGTGCTGACCACGGGGCGGCACCGAACGTGTAAGTGGGTGTTCGCGGTGCTCACCAGGTTGGGGATGCGGCCTAAAAAAAGCGAACCGAAGTTGCGCCTGTTAGAGGTGGGCGCGGTGAACACGCAGCTTTTGGCAGTGCCTTGGCTCGCCGTGCGGGCGGTGGATATCAAGAGCCAGCACCCTAAAATCGAGACGATGGATTTTTTTGACATCACGCCTGCACAGGAATACAAAGTGGTGGTGTGCTCGATGGTCTTGAACTGCGTTTCTTCGGCGTTGAAGCGCGGGCGGATGTTGGCGCTGGCGAGGTCGCACTTAGCGCCCGGCGGTTTGTTTTTCCTGATGCTTCCCAGGCGAACAATCGAAAACTCGCCGTTCTCGACGCAATCGATTTTAACAAAACAGCTCGCCACCATAGGCATGGAGGTCGTTGAAACAAAAATGTCCCCCAAAGTGGCGTTCTTTTGTTTTAAAAAGGTTGAGGAAAGGGCGTGCGATTTCGGAGAAGCGGCGAAGAAATACCCCGACCCGCCAAGAGCAAAAGTGCGCCAAAGCGACGTCGCGTTGAACGACTGGTTCGCCGTTAGCTTTTGCGAGGAAACTTTTAAAGGATTGTAGTCTTGAAATGAGTACGATGCTTGAAATATGAGTGTGATATGTTAGTCGTGAGTAGTGTTGTGACATGAGTACGATATTTTGCGATTTTTTCGTTTTTATTGATGACGAGGCCGACGAATTTTGACACCGGACGACCGGAGACTACAACGTGCAACTGTCTTACCTGAAGGTATGTCTTTTACGTTGTTACGATTCAGCCTTCGTTTCGAGCCACGTCTTCTCCAACGCCTCGCAGAGGTCACTGCACTTGTGCGTTTTGTAGAACGAGTCGATCCCTTTCTGGCCGCGGTCCGTCCGGCCGAACACGTTTTTCCGGCCGCTCACGCTGCGGCAGTGAATCACCGGGTCGGTGAGCTCGAAACACGGCGTGTCGCTTGACTCATCCAGGACTCCCGGCAAATCGCACACCAGATACCTACGGTTCGACTGGCTGTATGAAAAGCACGAAAATGCCTGGGGAATATCCGCCACGGTGAACTTGACGCCGACGCGACGATCGCTCGCCGTCGCGCGTGTCAAGTCCCAAGTATCTTCCTCCAGCAACTCCTCGTCACTCTCGCTCTCCTCTTCTTCGTCACCCTCCGCGATGGCGCCCAAGTCAAGTGAAGCGAACATCCCTTCGATGAGGGTTTCCTCATCGGAGATATCAGGAACAGCATCGGGAACACCTGTCAAGCCGTCGACGTATCCGTTGTTGCTGTTCCATTTCTTGTACTTCGAAACGTCCAGCATTTTCTCAACAAGAACGCCCATTGCGCCTAGCTAGGTTCGCGTCATATATCAAGTACACTTGACAGTCCAGGAACTTAATCCGCGGCGTGCTTGAGGTCACTCCCGGGATCGTGGCGAGGCGCTCGTTGAACTTCAGCGCAATGCGTCCCGCGGTTTGTTGCGTCGAGCAGAAGGATCGGTGGAACTGTGCATGGTCCTCGTCGTTCTCGTCGTCGATGAACCTGTTTTGCTTCGCGACCATCCAAGGCCCGACAAATTTTCCGGCAACGTCAAACTCGCGGAACTTGCTGACAATCCGTTCAGCGCCCTCGCCGAAGATTTGGTTTCTCATCGCGACGCCATCCGCATCTGGGTGAATGAGCTTTTTCGTCTTGCTCCATCCTCGCCGTCTACCCCCCCCCCCACACTTGTCGGACAATGATGTCTTCTCGAGAGTACGACCACCAGTCCTGTTCAGTCACGACAGTCTCCTCAGTCACCTGGAATTGCGACTCTCGCCGAACGTCCCGAACCGTTCTTTGCTTCGAACCACCTATCGCGGTGAGATCGGTTTTTGTATTCGTTAGCGTGGAAGAAAGACCAGTCAGGATACTGTGCAGCAACTGCGCCGTCAGCGTCGGCTTGTGGAAGCTCGCTTGGCATTGATACGCCGCGCACGCATCGGTCATGGCTTGAAGCGTTGAGAACTCTTCTGAAGGTGCAGCGAAACCGATGTTACCCACGGTGAGTCGCCGGCCGAAACGCGAAGCGAGCGCACCGATGCGACCGGCAATCTCCTGTTCACGCGCGTCGTCTAGCGCTTCTATCAGCATCGCTCTCTTTTCGCTCTCTTCGTACAGTTCCAAATGCATTTTCGTGGCGGTGGGGAGCTTTTTGTATTTTTCACTTGGCTTCCCGTCGGAAGAAAACAGCAACGCCAGCGCACAGCTCCCCACCGTGTTCCTCATCAAACACTTGTCCGCGAGATTGATGGCCTGCACATAGTTGCCATGCTCCCCTGGCATCGAGGTACGTAGGAACGCAATAAGCTTGTTGAACAACAACCAGTCCACGGGCTCTGCGTCCACGATCAGTTCGCTGTTGTTTCTCATGCTGACGACTGACAAAACGTCAGTGCTCGTTCGAGTTCCAGCGAAGATCTCGTCCTGCACCCAAGTCAGTGCCAAAGTGATCCACACCGCGTCCGATCGTGTCGCTCCACCCTCAACATCCGTCTTTCGCATCGAGCCACTCTGGTCTACGACGATGACGGTGTGCGACGTCCACATGCTTTTGTCTTGCAAGGCGCGAACTGCGTCTGTGTGTTCTCGGTGCATCCCTTCTGTGATGTGAACCAAAGGAACATCGAAGGCGAACGCGGGGAGTACCCAAGAAGTAATCTCGCATTTGCTGGTCTCATCCGTGATGAAAACAATGCCCGCGAAGGTGTACTTGCAGTTCTTGATTCCTTGCCAGCTCACGTTGGCCTCCTTCTTGCCGTACTTCACCGCAGCCTTCAGATCACGCATGTTGATGAGACGCTCTTGGCGTTGCCGCCCGTGAACAGAGGAGAGGATCTCGACGAGGCTAGTGCTCGATGTATGCTCCGTGTCGTCCATGCTTGGCAGGGACAACACGTTATGCGATATGCGCGCAGCGTCGTTGTGGGCGCGTGTATGCTCTAGAGCTCTGAAGAGTTTTCGCGCCGAAGGGTGGCACATGTCGTTGTTTTTCGAGGAGGCGTTATTTTTTGTTTATAATTGGTTTCCGCGTCAGCATTGTCGCCCACTCCGGTCACGCGTACCCCGACCGCGCGCATGTCGTCCTCGGAGAATATCCACCCGTTGGTGCTCGCCAAGAGCCTACCTTCGGTGAACCCCGCGAAACTGCTCGGTGCGTTGGAAGTTACTCGGTCGCGAGAGGAACGATCCCCCGGATTCACAGATTCACGCAACGAATCGAGCCATTGTTGCCTGAATTTCGCGCCATCCACCGCCCGCCGTACTCGCTACCCCGCTAACCCTGCGTGTCCCCTCATCCCCCCTCCTAACCTTTTTACCGCCAGTCTTTTTCTGTCTCTTCGTCGTCCTAAACAACCAGTTAAGAGGCTGGTACACCGCGCTCGCCCCTTCTTCCGTCACTAGTTTTCTTCCCGGTACGTTTGTCTTTCCCAAATCCCAGGACTGTTTTCCCATACATGACTGACACTTTTCTTTTACAATCACAGGCTCCACGCCGGGCGCCCCACAGGAGCAAGTCGCGGAGTTCGACGCGCTATGCGCGACGTTGATTTTCGCCATCGCCCTTGCGTTCAACCTGAACGCTGCGGCGTGATCCGCGCACGCGAGTAAGTGCAAACTTAACCTTCAAGTCGCATTCATCAGCGCCGTGGCGGTGTGGACGCATTACGAGATGTGGAAATGCCGTGACTGGTACGTCGTGTACGGCGGCGCGGTGCACGCGGCGAGCGGAACGGTTTCGTTTTCGGGGTTGCGACAACTGGAGTGGATGTTCACCACTCCTGTTTTACTGCTAGTAGTACAGAACTTACACGCGTACGCGTTCGCGGCGCTACCGCGGAAAGATAAAACAGCGCAGGAGAAGGAAATTGAATCTTCGAGGAAATCTTCCAAAGATAAAAGAATATCCAAAGAGCTCACCGGGTACCAGCCCGCGAACCGCCAGCTCCTCATCGCCGTCGATCTCTTGATGCTTCTGTGCGGCTTGGTGATGCCGCTTACCGCCGGGTTCGAGCGGGTGTTTTTTTTGGGAATCAGCATGGCGAGCTTTTTCTACGTCATCGGCCACTCCGTTTCCGCGCTTTCGATATTCTGAGGTTTGCCAAGATGGGCGTGTTCGACAAAGGCCGACTGATCGTAATAGCGGTCCTAAAGTGCGTCGCCTGGAGTGGTTACCCGACGATACTTCCTCACCGAGTACGACCACCTTAGCTGCAAGCAGCAGCACGACCTGTACCTGCACAACGACGTTTTAACGAAGTTCACGTACTCGCTCGTGATCAGGTACGTATTGGGCCTTTCCCAAATCCCAACACTGTTTACTGCTCCTGGACGACTATACTAGTCATTAAAAGGTAGTATACTACATACATCACAAGTGCACTGTTTGCCCATACAGTACACCCATATCCCATACATCGCCCAACACAAGACTGACACTTTTCTTTTACAATCACAGCGCCGGGTTGCTGCGGTTCATCAAAGCCTTGGACGACCGACGCGCGAGCTTCGCCGTGCACATGTCAAACGTACAGAGGGCGTTCTTTTTCAACATCACGCACGCGTTAAGGACACCGCTGAACAGTATAATCAGCTTCCACACTTTAGCCATGGAATCCGGCGAGCTCACGGATTTCACGAACTCGTTCATCAAAGCGTCGCTGACGTCGGCGGAGGCGCTGCTTGCTTTGATTAACCAGATTTTGGATTTCGCAAAGTTCGAGGGCGCGACAGACGGGAGTAGCGGCTCGAGTGACAGCATCGAACTCTCAGAGGACGTGTGGACCATACGGCAGCTCATCGAGCAGGTCACGGACATTTCTCAAAAAGCGAGCTTGCGTGGAGTGGAGCTCCTGATGCTCATAAACCAACCTGAACACTTCAACACCAAGTTCATTGGGGATTTTTTCCGGTTACGACAGTGCTGCATCAACCTGGTGGACAACGCGATTAAATTCAGCTCAAACGTGGACGGGCGTACTGCGGACGCTAAACAAGGCGGCGGAAACGTGAAAGACGCGCGCACCGCGCTCGTGCAGTTCACCGTTGATATCCGGCCCGTTCCCGACAAGCCCAACACCTCTCAACTCTCGTTCGAGGTTAAGGACAACGGCGTAGGTATCCCTGAGGACAAAAAACACGCGCTGTTCGTGCCGTTTTGCCAGCCCGCGGACCACACCGCCGCGAACGTCAAAGGCACCGGCCTCAGTTTGGTGATCACCAAAGCCATCATCGAGTGCATGGGTGGGAACATCGACTTTGAGTCCATCGAAAACGAGTACACCCGGTTCTTCTTCAAGGTATGATTGGGCCTTTCCCAAATAAAACCCTATTCGGCCCGATTACTGCGACTTTTTGCTCATACACATTACGAAAGACTGACCCTTTTCGTTCACAATCACAAGTTCGACGCGCCGCACGCGGTTGGCACGCCGTGCGTGTCGGTTGACGGATTTGAAGGCTCAACAGACGACGCAAACACGACGGATGATTTCGTGGAGGATACCTTGGACGACGGCCCGCACGACCGGCTCCCTCCGAACGCGTGATGCGTGCTCCACCCCTCGGTCAACGACGACACCAGGAAGCACGTGGGGAACATCTTCAAGTGCTTCGGCGCGAGGCCCGGCATGCACTACGTCACGGCGCAGCGCCTTGTGGACGTCGGCGAGAAAATCACCCAAGCCTCAGAGTTGGGGAGCGCCATCGTGCTCGCCAGCGTGGACGGCACGGCGCACGCGCTTGAGTTCGTAAGGGCGCAAACCCCGGAACACCCGGTTGGCTTGTTTGTGCTAGGCCTCCCCTACCAACTAATGGAGCTTCACAGGACGATACCTGACGAACCCAACGTGCAGTTTGTGTTGAAGCCGGTGAAACCTTCGGACCTTTTAAAAGCCGTCACGAAACTCGCGAGTAAGGGCGGTGCGAACGAAAAGGTTTTGTCCTCGAACTCGGAGTGGCTGCACGACTCAATCGCATCGGGGGACCACAACGAGCTCCAGGAACGTTTAGAAGCCGCGGGGGTCAACGCGGCCGTGAACACTGTGGAGAACTTGGGCCGGACAAGCATGGACTCGGCCGAGATCGACGCGGCGGTGGATTCCGAGAGCTGGCACGTGGAGAAAGATAAAAGAAGGGACTCGTCCGTGTCGCGCTCGAGCAGCGATAAGCTGGACGGGGCGGATACGATTGGAGGCAGTAACAGTGCTAATAACACTACTGTTACCACTAGTAGCGCCCACACCGCCCCTAAAAAAGACTCCCCCGGCGACCTTGCCGGGATGTCCGTTTTGCTGGTGGAGGACAACCTGATGAACCAGCAGATGGCCAAGTACTCTATTGTCAAAGCGGGCGCTGACATCGACATCGCGAATCACGGAAAAGAAGCCGTGAAGATGCTCATCAAGCGGTTGAACGCTGGGCTGGGGAACTACGACTGCATTTTTATGGACATGATGATGCCCATGATGGACGGCGCGGAGGCGACGGTTAAAATCCGGGAGTTTGAAAAAACGTTTTACATGAAGACGGAAAATTTGGAGAAACGCCGAAAAGCGCATGTCATCGTTGGGCTCAGCGCCAACGTCGGGCCAGAGTACACCGCCAAGATCAAGGAAGCTGGGATGAACGGCAGCATGTCCAAGCCGTTCTAACCCGCCACACTAAGAAACACCCTGCAGCAGGTGCTTCACAAAACCTACCAGGGATTCAAGCGCGCGTCGGGGGTGCCGAGACGAGTATCGGGTCGAAACCGGGAAACTAGGAGGGGTCGACTTTTGTAAACGCTTTTTTGATGGTTGTAGTGTTGAAATGGTACGATATACAGGGCTTGACCTGAAACATGAGTGTGATATAGTTGTCCAGAGTGACTGCGTATTACCTCACATGACATATTATTATAACAACTACGGTTTCTCCTCCGCTGAGGCTGACGCGAGCAGCGACGAGTCCTCTGATAACCCGAGCCCGACGCACTTTCTCCGCGCGCGCTGGAACGCCTCCGCCGTTTCCTGCGCCGCCGGCGTGCCCCTCGCGTTGAACGCGTTCTTTTTCGCAACCTTCAGCTCCCCGACCGCGGCGGTTAGCTCCGGGGTCATGAACACCGGGTACTGCATGAACAACGGTAGTTTGGCGTAGGAACTGAATGACTTTACCAGTCCGTTTTTGGTGCGAGCGAACATCTCGCGCACTCCACCTGGCGGCACAGAGATGTCCCCGGTGGTTGCGTCGCGATCGAGGCCGAAGTTCAGGACGTTAAGCACCACGGAAAGGAACAACGCGTTGGCGCAGAACAGGAAAACCACCGGGTCGTAGTCATCGCGCAACGCGAATTGCGCGAGCTCGCTGGGGGCGAAGGCGTGGCAGACCGGTTGGCGTGCGCTCGGTCGACGCAATCGGCCTGTTACCAACCTCGTTTTGTTCCCACCCTTGCTTCGACCGGACGACACGACCCTTGGTGCGTTTCCAAGCCACGCCCGCCCTGGGGCCGCCGCGAAGCACGCCATCGCGCGCGTGACCAAACACACGCGCACACGCAGACAAGGTCCCCGGGCCGAAGGTACCGCAACACCGTGCCAGCTGAAGTGAGCGCGTGTGACGTGTCAAAGTTTTAAGCAGGAAACGACCTGGTGCGTTGCCAAGAAAACTGTATGGTTTTATTTGCGTGCGATCGTGCTTCGCGCACCACTGTTGCCTGCATGGCAGGGCAGTGTCTTGGGCCTTGAGATTTGTGCCAGCTCAGCTGCTGCGAGCTTGCGGCATGTCGGATCGTGCCAGTGCCAGGGCTTGGGCTTTGGATGGCCACCTCCCCGAGCTCGTTTCGTTTCTCACATGCTTGTACCTCGTCAATCTTGCTCTGCACGCCGTGCTTTTCCCGTGCCGCAATCCGCACGTGCGACCAAAAGCACAAAGCGTCGTGCTCACTGCGTGTCGCGTTGTGTTCAGCGTGCCTGTGAACATCGCGCTGGGGTGCTGGTTGGTGTTTTGGATATTGTTTTGGGAGATTGCACGGCGACCGTTGTGGAAACCAAAGTTCGCGCAAAGAATCGGGGATGGCGAAGCGTCAGTCGCCATGTGCGGCGGCGGGTTCCGGACGTGGTACCACTTAGGGGTGTACTGGGGGTTGTTCGACAAACTTGGAAAGGAGGGCTTGCGAAACGTCAAGTTCTCAGGGGCCAGCATCGGCGCGCTAGTCGCGACAGTCGCCGGTACGTATTGTGTTTCCCAAATCCCAACATTGTATACTGCCCCTCTGTGACTGTTTGAGTGTACTACTAGTAATAACTGTTACAACTACATACATCACAAGTAGACTGTTTGCTCATACAAGTTACGAACATTACGAAAGGACTGACACTTTTCTTTTACAATCACAGCTTGCGGCGTCCACCCCGCGGATATCTGGGCGCACATCCCGGCGATCGCGGAGGCGTACAGACACGATTTGTTAGGACACCTTACTTGTGTCGGGCAGTTTTGCCGGTACCTACTGCACACGACTTTGCCTAAGAACGCGCACTTAATTGTGCAAGGCAAGCTTTGGATCAGCATATCGAGCATGTTCCCCGTACCGCACAACTATTTGCAAACTTCATTCAAGTCGCGAGACGATTTGATCAATGCGGTGATCGCGGCGCAGTATATCCCAACCTGGACGCACCCCGGGGTTTGTGTGCACCGCGGGATGATCTGCATGGACGGCGGCGTGACGAACAACCTGCCCGCGCTGTGTTCAACTTCGCTGAAAATCGGACTGGACCTGGATGACATCGCGTCCTGGAGCGCGGATTTGGTGCCGTCAAAACCACTGGCCAGGATAAACACCTTCATCCCCGCGGACGAGGCTAATCTTCGCGAGATGCTCCTGCGCGGGAAATCGGACATCAACAAGTGGCTGAAAAGTAAACGGGGCGAGGAGTTCCTGCACAGGGCGATGCGGAAGCGATGAAGACGGTTGTGAGTTGAAGGTGTTAAGGTAAAGGTAAAGGTAATATAAGCAATCCATAATAAGTGCTCAGCGCAATCCATAATACAGCGCACATACACGGTCATATCACATCACACCCTAAACCCTACCACATCTCCCGCGTCAGCTGCACCACTTTCGGGGAACTTGCGACCGCTGCGAAGAGCGACTCCGGTTTTTTCAGAACGTCCCCCGACAAGTTGGACAACGCGGGTACTAGTTTAGCGACCGGCATTTGCGTAATTTCTTTTTGTACGAACAGTTCGTGTGTCGCGCGTTGCTCAAACACGTCCCACGCGTTTTCCAACGCGCTCGTAAGCGCCATTGCGAATCCCGGGCTCCGCACCACGGCTCGAATTTCAGTGACCATGGAAAGAACCAGGTCCGCGGTTTGGGTGTTTTCCTTTATTGAATCGTTTGAATCACCACTCGCGGCGTTTTCCTTTGTCTCCACCCGCGCGCGCCACATCGCGCGCACGTCGTCGTCCGACGGAAGGAGGTTGGTGTCCCAATTGTTTTCTTTTATGGAATTTCCGGTATCGTTCGTGCTGTTTGTGGCCTCACTAGTATCGTCTGTGGACTTTGTGGCCTCAGCAACTCCCAAACCCCAGTCCCCGGACACCACCGTGGGCACGGTTTGTTTTCGTAAATTGCGCAACACCAAACGCAACTCCTCGGCGTTTGTTGACTTTGACAACGCCAAGTCCCCGACGCTTTTCTTCGTGATGGATTTCACCACACCCACCAGCTGTTCAACACCTCGCGTCCCGAAACCCTTCTCCACAAGGGAAAGAAAAAACTCCTGCGCCTGCATATCCAGAACCGGCCAACACGCCCCGCGCTTCGTGCCCTCCATCGCGCGCTCTAAAAACAGCTGCCGACTCAACACGGTTAACATCAAGCGCATCTGCATGCTCACGATGACCAGGCTCACCACCGCCGCGAAGGCCCTGGCGAAAGAAAGCACCTTCAAGTCTTGCCACACCTGCAGCTTGCTTCGCGAGGTGTCCCCATCCCCCGTGGGCTGGCGCAGCACTTGGAGCAGCGTTGAGACGTCGCAAAATCGCTGCAGCGAATACTTCACCCGCGGGGCGATCGAGGGCAACGCGGTTTTGTGAAGCACCTGCTCCACGCAGTGGAACTGCGCTTCCAAGTCACCATAAGCCCGTTCCGTGTCCTCCCGTAGCTCACGGTCCACTTTGTCGAACAAACCGCGGAACTTGCAGTGCAAGCCCCGGAAGACTTCCATCGGGGAGGTCCCTGCGGGCACCGAAAGAATGGAAGGCCGTGAGGAGGTGAAGAGCTTTTCAAGTCGGCGTCGAAAGAAAAAGAAAACAAAGCGTTGTCATCATTTGTTGCGGCGGCGGCGGAGGCGCAGCTGTTGCTTTGTGTTACCCGAGATGGAGGACGACCGCCTGGCCAACATCCGACGCGATGTCGTTGGCGCTGGCGCCACGTTCAGCGGTCCTTTCGGTGAGAAAGCGATGCTGTACGCGGACTGGACCGCTTCCGGTCGCGCGCTTACATCCATCGAAAACTTTGTGCGCGCCGAGGTTCTGCCGTTGTACGCGAACACGCACACCACCACGAGCAGTTGCGGTCTTCAGAGCACGTGTTTCCGGCAAGAAGCCAGACAGCTCATCGCACAGGCGTGTAACGCGAGGGTGGGTTATTCGGACAAACACGCGGACGTGGTGGTTTTCGCGGGAAGCGGAAGCACTTCCGCTATTAACAAGTTGGTTTTGATTCTGGGCCTACATTTGCCGCCGCGGGCGGACAGCGACGCGACGGGACAACCGGTGGTGTTCGTGGGCCCGCACGAGCACCACTCCAACATTCTGCCATGGAGAGAGAGCTGCGCGATGGTGGTGCAAATAGGGGAGGGAAAAGATGGAAACATCTGCCGCGAGAGTTTACTTTCGGCATTAACAAAGTTCAAACACCACAAACTGAAAATCGGCTCCTTCAGCGCCGCGTCAAACGTCACCGGCGTTTGCGCCGATGTCGACGGTACGTGTTGTATTTCCCAAATCCCAAGACTGTGTTCCCATGCAAGACTGACACTTTCTTTTATTTATCTCAGCTGTCACGGAGATGCTTCACAAACACGGCGCTTTGAGTTTCTGGGACTACGCCGCTGGTGCGCCTTATTTACCCGTGGATATGAACCCGGTGCGATTTTTACAAGACGGAAGCGTCAATCCATTCGTGTATAAAGACGCGGTTTTCATTTCGCCGCACAAACTCCCTGGTGGACCCGGGGCGCCCGGGGTTTTAGTCGCGAAGCGGAACCTTTTCGCAAACTCCGTGCCGTCCGAACCTGGTGGTGGGACTGTTTTTTTCGTCACGGGGGGTGACCAGCGTTACCTAAGCAACAGGCACGAAAGGGAAGAAGGCGGGACGCAAGATATCGTCGGCTCAATCAGAGCCGGCCTCGCGTTTCAAACCAAAACGTACGTCGGGCAGAAAACCATCGAGCACGCGGAACGAAAGTTGTGTAACAAGGTGTACGCCTCGCTCAACGCCAATCACAACATCGCGGTGCTCGGGCCACGGGGACACATGAAAAGTGATGACGATACAAACAACACCAATGGCCGGCTTCCTATTTGCTCCTTCTTGGTTCGCGCGCCCGCGTGTGAGCCCGGCGGTCCCTCGCGCTGGCTGCACCACTCCTTCGTGTGCGCCGTTTTGAACGACGTGTTCGGCTTGCAGGTCAGGGGCGGGTGCGCGTGCGCCGGGCCGTACGCGCTGTCGCTGTTGGGCTTGGACTTGAAAGCCCAGGCTGTGCTTGAGCACATGCTTATTGACCAGTCTGAGGTCATGCGGCCTGGTTTCACCCGAGTTTCCCTGCCGTACTTCGCAAGCGACGCGGAGGTTGCGTACACAATGAACGCGATTCACGCCGTGGCGAACCACGGCTGGCGGTTGTTGACCTTGTACCGGCTGGACGTCAAGACCGGGGAGTGGAGACACAAGTCAAGGCTTCGGTCGTTCCCGGAACGCAAGTGGCTGGCGCACATGAAACTAGGCGGCGAGTCTGTTGCTGATGCGGAAACAGAAAAAGAAACATCCCTGAGGTTTGAACCCGTGAGCGCCGCGAGCGAAGCGGCGCGAGAAGTACGGTTGGACAAACAGTTCGCGGACGGGCTGGCACTTCTTGAGCAGTGCGGGCAGGTCGTTTCGAGCGCCTCTGGGAAACAAAAAGACGGCAAACAGCAACTGCGCGTCCCCGCGATCCACGAGCTTGAGCTTTCCAACGAACAGGAAATGCTGTCAAGCGGCACGCGTGATGAAGACGAGCTCGGGGAAGGCAGGTTGGCGTACGACGAAGCAGGCGGCGAAAGCGGTACTGGTACGGAGTCCAAAAAAACAACCGATACGCAAAAGAGCGGTTTGCGAATCACCGCGAAAACCGCAAACGACGCGCGTTGGTTCGTGTTCCCGAGCGAAGGCGCGAGTCTTTTGCGGCGGTGTTTGGTGGAATCAACCCAACAGGGGTTGCCGTTAACCGTGCTTCCCACACCAGGACGCGTCGGGGGGGTGATTCGGCCGGTCGGGTTCGACGAAAGAAAGGGCGTGGCGGATCCGAACGCGCCGTCGCCCGCGACGGGTCTGGAAAGTATTTCTTTTGCTTTTTCCGAAATCGAAACCGAAACCGAAAACGTTTCGTCGTTTCGCACGGTAAGTTCCAAGTATCCCCTGCGGGTGACCGCGAGTAAGTTTGAGGGCGTGGCTACCGGCGGTTTGGCGCAACAGGGAAGCGACCCGAAGGAACTCTTGGAAAAAAACATCAACGAGAAAACGACAAACGTCGAGGTAACGTCGGCGGTTGCGTCGACTGACTTGAAAGTTGCGTCCGATTTAGTCGCGGAATTTGTGGAAGCACACATCGGTGGCGACGTTTCGGAACCCGTCTCGGAACCCGCCTTCTCGGAACCTCCCTCTGATTCAAGAAACTCGGAAGATCACGACACCAACGAGTTGGACTTATCAAGACACGCTCGGTTCGCCACTCCCCCTGCTAAGCTAATGCGGGTCATCGGCAAGGCGGTGAGCGAGTGGCAGATGATCCAACCTGGGGACCGCGTGATGTTGGGTTTATCGGGCGGCAAAGATTCTCTCGCGATGTTACACATTCTGCACGCGTTGCAGCGGCGGTACCCTCCCGGGACGTTTCACCTCGCGGCGTGCACCATAGACCCGGGCACCGAGGCGTTCAACCCGAGACCGCTGATTAAATATTGCGAAAAACTAGGCGTCGAGTACTACTACCAGGAAGAGCACATCATGGCGATGGCGGAGACGCACATGGCTGGGGATTCCATTTGCGCGTTTTGCGCGCGCATGAAGCGCGGCGCGCTGTACAGCACCATGCGGCGCCACGGGTACAACAAGCTGGTTTTAGCGCAGCACCTCGATGACGTTGTGGAGAGTTTTTTGATGAGCACCATGCACAACGGCTTGATAAGGACGATGAAAGCCGCGTACGTGGTTGACGAAGGTACGTATTGCATTTTCCATATCCCGCCGACGGTTTGACCATACAATACTGACACTTTTCTGGCAAAACGCAAAAGGCGACCTCACCGTCATCCGGCCTGCGATTTACGCGCGAGAACGCGCGCTGCGGGACTTTTCCTACCAAGCCGGCTTGCCCGTGATTAACGAAAACTGCCCCGCGTGTTTCGAACAACCTAAAGAAAGGCACCACATCAAGAAACTGTTAGCACGAGAGGAGGGTATTTTCCCGTCTCTGTACAGCTGTTTGCGAAGAGCGCTGACTCCGTTACTGGATCCGTGCGCCACGGATTTGTTAGCCACGATTCAAAACTCGGTTGAGAAGAGTTCGAAAGTCGGCCGGCAAGCCTTAAGGCAACGCTTGGCGAGTAGGAAAGGCGAAACGTGCGTTGGAGTGACTAGTGATGACGAGACGGATGTGGAGGTACCAGTCACGCCGTCAGTTCTTTTGCTCAGCGACGCTTCGGAACAAGACCTGCTGCGCGAACTCGTCCGGCGGCGGCACCGGGGGCGCGCGCAAACGGAAAAGACACCAGCTGTCGGCGATTCAGACGGAGCGAATGTGAAAGATCTTTCCATCAAAGACACGTCCAGGGGATCGCCTACGTCGGTGGTTGATGTCTCGAAATCCCTGGGCGACCGGGAGTTACGCCGAGACATGGACGAGCTGAACAAGTTCTGTACCGCGGACGCGGGTGCGTCAGGGTGGTGGGGGGGGGGAAGCGATGACGATGAATGATGAAGTCTATTTTGCAATCAATAAGTGTGACAGTGAAAAAAATGTTGATTGAATGAGAAAGTGGTGTCTGTTAGGCCCGAGCCACTGCGTTGACTGCGTTGACTGATCATGTCCGTTCACTTAGCGCGAATGAACGCGTCGTCGTCTTCTGGTGCCCAGATTAAGTCGCCCGAAACTAACTGCACTTGATACGGCGCGACAACTCCGGTGGGCATGAATTCGTCGCGGTACATGAGTGCCGTGATTTGCCCCGCTTCGAAGCCGTTTTCTGTGCGGCACTCCACTACATCCCCCGCTTTGAATCGCAGATCTTTCGTCTTCCGTGCTTCAAGCTCGGGAGTCAAGATACACGCCTCGAATCCGGCTTTTAACTCCCCGTGGTTCAAGTTTTTGCCGATGAAGACGAATTTCGATTCCCGCACCTCGCCCGGCGCCCACGGTTCGTCAAACTCGCCGTTGAAAATCATGTGCACCGCTTGAAACATGAACCGCTCGTCGCACGTTGCGACGTTCAACACGCCTTTCATGCGGTACAAATCCGTGCCTTTTTGCGTGAGCAGGTAGTTGATCCAGCGTTGAATCGAGTCCAAATCTAACGGCCGCTGTTCCACGACGCTCACGGACGACACAGTTTGGTCATGCTCGTGTTCGTTCTCCGTGTTGAGAAACTCGGGGTCCATCGCTACGGTCTTTTTCAAATCGAACGCGCCGATGTTCAGCACGTGTGACACGTCAACCACCGATGAGGTGGCGTGAATTATCTCCGCGGAAGGGTTCATGGATTTCAAGCGTTTCGTGACCCTTTTCACATCGTCCGCCGAGACCAAATCCATCTTGTTCAGAATCATGCGATCGGCGAACGCGACTTGCTCGATGGCTTCGTTTTCCTGGCCCTCGGGTCTTGGGTCGTCGAGGTGCTGCTCCACGTGCTTCGTGTCAATCAAAGTCACGATCCCGTCCAGTTTGAAGTTTTCCTGAACCGAGTCTTCCACGAAAAACGTCTGCGCCACCGGCGCGGGATCGGCCATGCCGGTGGTTTCGATGAGAACGTAGTCGAGCTTCAGTGTGCCGGCTTTGATGCGGTCCGAAAACTTCTTCAGCACCACCACCAGGTCCTGGCGTACGGTACAGCAAATACACCCGTTCATCATCTCGATGATTTCCTCTTCCATGTGTGTCTTTGTGTTTTTTTTAAGCAGCACGTCGTCGATGCCGACGTCGCCGAACTCGTTTTCGATGATCGCGATCTTCAGGCCGTGGCTAGTGGAACTCAAGATGTGATTCACCAGCGTGGTTTTCCCAGAACCCAGGTACCCGGTGAGGATCGTGACGGGGATGCGCGTGTCGTTTGTGGAAGGCATGGTTGTTGGTGTGAGAAGCAGGTGTGCGTGTCGTGATAAGCGTGCGCGGAAGCGACGCGGGACGGAGTGACGACGGAGAGGGGACGGTGCACATCTTATTGACCTCGAAAAGGCGCGTGTCCCGAGAATTCCTCTGCAGATTTTGCAAACTTTTGTATGCGATGCCAGTCGGGGATTTACGTCAAAAAAACGCCCTAAAAACGGCCTCCCCATTGGCCAACTCACAAGAAGCACGTGCCGCACGATCTTGTGCCGCAGATCTCCACGAACGCGTCGAACGAAGAGGGGTTATTAACTCTGTAAAGACGTCAAATCAAGATCGATCTGCGGCGCTTGTTCTGTTCACGCGCCGCCTTTTTGCCTGTTGGTTGCCCGATCTCAGCCACAATCGCGCGCACGCCCTTTTGACCCCCCCCCCTCACCTCGATGTCATTCTCTCGCATGACCCGTGTCGCCTCGTTCGCCGCGGCCCTCCTTTCGTGTTCCCTCGCCACGGCATCCGCTTCGGGCGAGTGGGAGCACGAGGTGGTGTACGACATCCAGGAGTTCCACGAATCCTACAGCCTGAACCTCGCGAACAACGCGGAGGCGACCATGAAGTTCTGCTTCGCGCTGACGGACGAGGCCTCCGCGCACGGCGTGGAAGAAGTGGAAGAGTCGTGCCACGCGGACGATGACGACGTCGTCTCCGTTTCTGCCTCCGAGCTCGCGACGCAAATCGTCAGCGGCACCACGTACCAGCTCACCTTAGATCCCGATTCGTGGTTTTCCGTGTTCAACATCGCGTTCCCCGCAAACGGTTTGTACGCTTTTTTCAGCGAACACGCCCCCGCCGAGTTCACCTTCGACGGCGGCTCCGAGTTCGCCATTCTCAAGGATGGTGAAACCCACGACATGGCGCCTGCTTGGGAAATGATGTCCACGACCGTGGCGACCGCACGAGTTGTGCCTTGGAAAAACACCATGCTGGGTTGTTTCGTGGTGTGGTGCGTTACGCTGTCGGGGTTGGTTTTGATCCTCAACACGAAAGTGTGGCTCACCATAAGACCGTACGCCCTGATGTTCGCATCGGGAACCCTGATGTCCACCTCGTTCGCCTTGATCCTGTACGAAAGCACGCACCTGATCACCGTGAGCGACGACGAATCACTCGCCGCGGGGCGGTGGACCGCGATGATCATGAGCGGCTTTGTGACGTCGCCTGTCGTCGCGCTTTGTTTGCGACTCGCGTGGCCCGCGGACGAAGAGGACGCGGTGACCATAAAAAAAATCGAAGTCGCAATCAAGAAGGACGATTCCTGCTGCGGCCACAAGGACGATACCTGCTGCGGCGACACCGACGTGGACCCGAAGCAACAAATGAAGGACCTGGAAGCCGCGCGAGCGGAAAACGCAAAAAACGCAAAGCTACGAACTATCTCCATCGACGACGCGTGCTGCGCGCACGCCGACGACTGCGACAGTTCACTCGCCAGCGCTAACGTGCGCAGTCGGTTCCTGATGTCCCTCATCGTGGGTGATTTCTTTCACAACTTCACGGATGGCGTTTTCATCGGCGCCGCGTTCATGTGCAACGCCTCTATTGCGTGGAAGATTGTGCTCGTCACCGTGGGCCACGAGATCCCCCAGGAGCTCGCTGACTTCGCCATTTTGACCAACCATCTTGGGTTTTCCACGAAAAAGGCGTTAGCGTACAACTGCCTAAGCGGCCTCTCCGTGATGTTCGGCGGTATCGTCATCATGGCCGCGGAAGTGAGTAGCCTGGACACCGGCATGCTCCTCGCGTACGCCGCGGGGAACTACCTGTACTGCGCCACCGTGCACATGTTTTCGCAAGGTTCGAAGGACAGGTTCTTCGACGCCAAGAAACTTTTGGCCTTCGTCCTCGGCGCCGTCGCCATCGGCTTGATACTGCTGGACCACGGACACTGCGAAGCCCCGGCGCTTGACGGCGCCGCCGCGGAAGCGGACCCGCACGGAGGACATTAACCTTTACGGATGGTAACGTGACCGCGTGTTTCAATTAATTAATTCGCGGCGAGGTACAAGTATTTCAATTCCAACTATGCTTGTTTTTTTATGTGTATTGCATCCATTCCTTTTGATATCGGCTCCCCCGGCTCCCACACAACCACGATTTTGTTGCAATTTCTCCTTTCGAAACCGCATCGCAAATCGTCAGTGGCACCACCTATCAACTCACAATGGATCCCGATTCGTGGTTTTCCGGCTTCAACGTGGAATTTCCCAGCGAACGGCTTGGCTTGTACGCCTTTTTTTCGGAGCATGGATGGACCTGCCGAGTTCACCTTCGACGGCGGCTCCGAGTTTGCCATTCTCAAGGATGGCGAAACGCACGACGTGGTGCCTGCTTGGGAACTCACTTCGGCTGTTTCGGCTCGCAAGACACCTTGGGGAAGCACCATGGCAGGGTGCTTCGCGGTGTGGTGCGTGACGCTATCCGGTTTGGTTTTGATCATCAACATGAAGGTATGGCACCAAATCAAGCCTCACGCCCTGATGTTCGCATCGGGAACCCTGATGTCCAGCGCGTTCGCGCTGATTCTTTTCGAATCCACACACTTAATTGCGGTGGATGCAAACGAAGGACTCGCTGCGAGGACGATGGACGGCGATGATCATGAGCGGCTTCATCACGTCGCCCGTCATCGCGCTGTTCCTGCGACACTTTCTGCCCGTGGACGACGACGAAAAGAAAATCAATAACCTGCAAGCCATCATCGACACCGATGTCTGCTGCGGTGAAACAGCCGAACCTAAGAAACAAACGAAGGACCTGGAAGCCACCAAAAAGCTGTCAATCGACGACGCGTGCTGCGCGCAACCCGCGGACGGCGACGATTGCGAAAAGTCAATCACCAACGCAAACGTCCTCAGCCGATTCCTGATGTCCCTCGTCGTGGGTGATTTCTTTCACAACTTCACGGATGGCGTTTTCATCGGCGCCGCGTTCCAGTGCAACGCATCGCTGGCTTGGAAAATCATCGCTGTTACAGTTGGGCATGAGATCCCCCAGGAACTCGCGGATTTCGCAGTCCTGACCAACTCGCTTGGTTTCTCCACCATAAAAGCCCTCGCGTAAAACGTCATCAGCGGCCTCTCCGTGATGCTCGGCGGTATCGTCATTATGACGGCCGAAATCTCTAACCTGGACACCGGCATGCTCCTCGCGTACGGCGCGGCACCTACCTGTACTGCGCCACGGTGCACATGTTTTCGCAAGGCTCGAAGGACAGGTTCTTCGACGCCAAGAAAATACTTGTGTTCGCGTACGGCGCCATCGCCATCGGCTTGATACTGCTGGACCATGAACACTGCGAAGCCCCGGCGCTTGACGGCGCCGCGGAAGCGGACCCGCACGGACATTAACTCGTAGGACATTAACCACGTGTCCCAATTAATGTCGAGGCGAGCTAATATTAGTACAGTAGTATTTTGTGATCGAACAATCTTTTCAAAAAGTTTTTTGCGACGTCGAGGATGGCGGGTTCGATTTCGTGAGTCACTTTCTGTCCCAAAAGTGCGCGAGCGAAACGTTCACGTGCTACGAAACGACCCCGGAGGGTTTGGGGGGGGTGTTGGGGATGATGGGCTTGAGCATTAATAGCTATTTAGTGTATACTAAGTGATGGTACCGCAGGCTAGTGCATTTTCATACACTAGTTCAGCATCGCTCCAGGCATGCCCCAAACCTCGTGCGGACGTCACGACAGCACGACATCACGCATCTCACTTACAGGAATAAGTCAATTTCCGCCTGACACTTATCGCACGAATCCATCGTCGCGCCGGTTTTGCCGCACGCCGCGAACCCGCCCTGTTCCGGCGTCGCCGTGACTTGCAGCGTGACATGTTTGATGTTAAATTTCTGTTGGCACAGCCGTGTGCTCCTTCTCAGCGCTTCTTCCATGGCACCGCCGTGCATCTCACCCTTGAACGGCGACCCCGCGGCGGCGTTGCCCCCGCGCGTAGCGTCGACGTGAATGTGCGCGCTGAGCGCGGTTTTCCCAGGCGCGACTTCCCACACGTGAAGGCAGTGCACGCCGACCACGGCGGGCGACTCGGTTTGTATCGCCGCGGCGACTTGGTTTGGATCCAGCCCCGGGGGCGCCGCTTCCATCAACGTCCAACACATCCTCAACGCGAACGGGAAAGTGGTGTACACCACCAACGCGCAGAAGATGAAGGTACAAATCGGATCGACGAATGCTAATGAACTTTCCCGTCCCCCCGTGCTCCATATAACCGCGCCTCCAAGACACACCACGATCGTCCCAGCTAAGTCACCGATGACGTGCACGAACATGGCGCGGCTTGATAGTTCGCCGGCGCCGTGGGAATGGCCGTGCGTGTTTTCGTCTTGGCCCGAGTTGTCGCTGGACAAGAGATGCAGCAACGCGCAATCCACGACGAGACCTCCGATCGCGGTCAACACGACGACGCGACCGTCGACTGTCGGTGGATCCACCAAACGCCGAGCCGCTTCCACCACGAGCACCCCAGTCGCGATCCACACGATGATTATTATGCCAAGCGCGCCCAAAACCTCTAAACGCGCCACGCCGAAAGTCAAGCGGTCGACTTTCTTTGGACGTCCAGAATTATTTTTTCCTTCTTCCAAAGTCTTTTCGTCATTGTTGTCGTCGCCCACGATGCTTAAATCGTCTTTCGTCGCGTACGCGCGCATGGTGATCCATAAAATCCCAATGCTCAGCGCGTATGAAAAGAAATCGGAAAGCATGTGCGCTGCGTCGGCTAACAGTGCGGTGGATCCCGATATTTCCGCAGCTATTATCTCCGCCACGGCGTACGCGCCCGAGATTGCAAACGCGCAATAGAGTTTCTTTTTTACTTTTTCCGCCCTCGCCACCGGGATGATCCTTCGCCCTATGCGGGTGCCTCCGAAAACATTCTCCGCGTGTCCCGCGTTGAACCATCCCCCTCCTGTGAGATCTTCCTCGAAACCGTGGCACGGTCCGTGGCCGCCGACGTGGGAATGGCCGTGGAATTGCGTCACGCGAAGCTTTGGGTTGCTGTTCATCGAGGAATATGTAGTGTTCGCCGAAGCATCGTCAAGTTCCGCGTCTAGCTCGGCTTCCGATAAAACCCGAGCCTTACCCGGTCGACGGTTGGAAGGTTCGGTCGCGGTCCCGTGCGCGTGCGCGTGCCCTGCGTCTCCATCAATCCCTCCGTTTCCAACAAGCCCGGCCTCAAGATCCCGATCCAGCTCGAGATCCGCCTCGGACAACACGCGAGCCTTCCCCGGGCGCTTCACGGGTTTGAGTGCAGGAACGGAACCGGAACCGGGAGCATCGTGCGCGTGGTTCGGGCCGTGATGACCGTCGTCATGTGAACAACTCATGGCGTGCTTGAGAGCGCACGCGGACGGGAAGTCAGGAGGGAAAGAAAACGCTTGTGCTCTTGGATGATCCGTGGCGTGTGTTCTCCACAGGCGCCGCCTTTTTGCGTGTTCTCAAGGCTTCTTTTCTTTTCCAAAGCCCCTTCATATACTTCGCGCGAACCACCTGAGTGTTTGCCCATCCACCATGTCCAGCGACGCGAAAGTCCCAGTCACGATCATTACCGGCTTCCTCGGCGCCGGGAAGACCACCCTAGGTGTGTGCCGCTCGCGCGTGATCGCGAGTTCCCCTTCCGGTGTGCCCATTTGACAATGTATTCTGACACTCGTGGTCTCGTGGACCCACAACCCTTCCCAATCCCTTCCCACGCTTCGCAGTGAATCACATCTTGACCGCGAAGCACGGCAAGAGGATCGCGATCATCGAGAACGAGTTCGGTGAGGTTGGGATCGACGATGGTCTGGTTATTACCACGAAAGAGGAAATCTTCGAAATGAACAACGGGTGTATTTGCTGTACCGTACGCCAAGACTTGGTGCGCATCCTTGGAAAACTGATGCGGCGCAAAGAATCGTTCGACCACATCATCATCGAAACCACGGGTTTAGCGGACCCCGCGCCCGTTGCGCAGACTTTCTTCGTGGACGACGAGCTGAAAGAACAGCTGTACCTTGACGCGATCGTTACTATTTGCGACGCCGTGCACCTCTCCACGCACCTTGATGAGATAAAACCGGACGGGGTGGAGAACGAAAGCGTCGAGCAAGTCGCCTTCGCCGATCGCATCGTACTGAACAAGATCGATCTGGTGACGGACGACGAGACGAAACAAGCTTTGATTTCGAAAATAAGAAAAATCAACGCGCGAGCGCGAATCATCGAAACCACGCACGCCGCGGTTGACATCGATGATGTGCTGGGCATCAGGGCGTTCGATTTAGCAACCGTGGTGGAGATGGATGACGCTTTTTTGGACGTGAACGGCACACACGAACACGACGCATCCGTCACGAGCGTCGGGTTTACAATCGCCGAACCCCTGAACCTGGAAAAGCTCAACGCCTGGATCGGCAGTTTACTACGAGAAAAAGGTGTTGATATCTTTCGCTCAAAAGGCATACTCTCCATAGAAGGCTCACTCGAAAAGTACGTCTTCCAAGGCGTGCACATGATGATGGAGATGACGAGCAGCGCGGAGGGCGCGTTTCCTAAATGGAACGAGGACGAAGCGCGGAGCAGCCGGATGATCTTCATCGGGCGGAACCTGGACCGCGACGAACTGGAACGCGGGTTCAAGCAGTGTCTAGCGAAATGATCTGAGGTGGGATCGGGAAATGCGGATGGTCGAGAGTGACGAAAAAGGTGCACGCCTCCAGGGTGGAGGCGGGGTGTGGCAAAATTTAAATCGTAGCGCGTGGTCAGACCAGGAAACTCCCTCGCGATTGTCATACAAGATACAACCCTAGCCCGTCACACAGGTGCACACAAATATTCCATCTCCACACACGACTCGGCTTCGTTTTCGCGGGAATCGGCGGCCTCGGCGGCAAACCCGCGCGTTCCCGCCTGCGCGAAGCGAGCCACGGCAGACAGGGGCGTAATCTGGAAGGTCGCCGTGGTGGAGATGGGCGCACACGTCATCGCGACAGGAGGGGAGACGGGCGTGACAGCGGTGGCGGCGGCGGTGGCTGCGCGGGAGGCGGTCCCGCGCGTAGATCGTGCGAGGGTGCAAATCGCGCACATGTTCGGCTCTGCTGTGGACCGGAGAGTCGGGAAGTGGCGGCGAACTGGAGCGCGACAACAACCAAACCAAACAACGAATACTTCGAAGAGAAACGTTACGATGCGTTACGCCGCACAGAGCAAACAGTCCTCAAAACAATGTAATCTGAGCGAGATTCTCAGGGCACACGCCTTTTTTGAGGGGCACACGCCCAGAAGACCTAAGATCTAGCGGCACACGCTTCGGACACCAGGCCGGCAGATCTAGCTAGATTTACGCGCGTCCGTCGAACCGACCGAACCAACCCGCCACGGCAGCCATGAGCTTGACCGGCAAACCCATGCCCGAGTTCTTCGTCAAGGTGCTTCGTGCCGACGGCGTTGAACCCGAGCGAATGCCCGCCTCCTCCCTTGTTTTCGGCGCACCGACCGTCATTCACTTCTACAACGCCGGGTGAGGCGGGTGTCGCCCGGTCGCACAGCAGATGCAGGCTTGGCGTCGCGCGTTCCAATCGAACGAAGCGCGCTTCGTCTGCGTTTGCGTCGACGGCAGGGCCGAAGCCACCGCGCGCGAGTTTCAGCGCCTGTACTTTGACCGAGACATGATCAACGCATTCATCGACGCAAACGCCGACTTTCCGCGTTTTCAAACCCAGCTCGGATGTCAGGGTTTGGTCGTAATCGACGCCGAAGGCTGTTTTGCGACGCAGCGCTCGCCCGCGTTTCTGGATCACAGAAACGAAGCTTTCAGGTTTGTGGAGAGCGCCGTGCGTGCCCTTGCCAGTGCTCGCTCCACGACCGCAAGCCGCGACCGCGACGGGGGCGAATCAAACGCGTCTGCGTCTGCGAAAGTCGACGTCGCGCGTTTCGCCGAAAACGCGTGCGCCGAAACCCCAGTGGACCTCGACGACACCGAAGCGCTCGTTTGCACAAAGCTTCCCTTCGTGGGGCACTCCAAGATGGACTCCGACCACGCAGAGATCGAACGACTGATGCGTCGGGCGTTGGCGAGCGTAACCGCGCGCGACGCGCGCGCGTTGACGGAGGCGTTTTCAAAACACGCCGCGGAAGAAGAGGCGCTTCTGCGAGACGCGGAAGACATGGAAGACAAGGCGTCCGGCGTGACCGAGACACAAGAAAGAACGCCATGTTCGTTTCGCGCGTCATCTTCGCACGCTACCGACCACGCGAGAGTTTTATCGGAGTTACGTCTGGCCGTCTCCGCGACGGAGACGAACGATAACGAAGCGCAAGTTTCGCGTAAAAAGCTCGAAACCGCGTGTCGAGCAATCGTGGAACACGCCGTGACCTACGACGCCGCGTACGCCGGGAAACTCGTGGCGTGAACACCGCTTTGAAAATGTAGAAAGTTCCTAGAAAACGTGCGGACGGCTACACGCCGACGCCTCACGCGTTCCTAAAGTGACGTCGCCGCCAGTAAGCGCTGAAAAGCGAAAGGCGCGCGAATGAGTGGAGAACGTTACGAGAGCGACGCACATTTTTTATGAAACCTATTTCACAACAAGTCAGATTTAACCATCGCTCTGAGCGGCGTATGGCTCACACTCGCTGCTCAGCCCTCGCCAGAGAGTATCGCCCCCAGTGGGAACTCGTAAAAAGTACCGTACGTAGTTTCGTAACGCCCGAGGCTCGGGAGAACTGGAGATTTTCATTGTTTTGTGATTTGCTTGACGTGCCGACCGTCACTCCGCGCGGCCCTCGGCTGACGCGCAAAGGCGCGCACGTTCATTACGGTGTCGAATGACGCGCGGTGTGTTTCGACGGCTTCGTGTTTCGAGCGCGCCATCTTCCGCCGCGTCCGCCTGTGTCAAGCGCCATCGCTGACGCTCTCGCACAAGATACTCGGAACCGCGGCGGTGCTCGGATTTGTATTCACCGCGGCGCACCCGGTAGCGGTGCTCGTGACCGTTCTTCACGACGGCGCGGCCTGGGGCGTCACAGCCTGGTCGTTAAACGTTGCGGGGTACCTCGCGGGCGTGGGCTTTGCGTTTTTGTGTCAAGAAGTCTCCAACAAGGAAGCCACCGAGGAGGTGAAGCGGATGGCGTTCTGGATCCTGGTCTGGTCTTCGATTACGTTCGGAGTGCGAGTGCTGGACATCTTGATGTTGACCGGCGCGGTGGTGATCGAGGAAATCTACCACACCCCGCAAGCTCCGACGCTTTACGCCAACATTGTCAGTGAAATCGTGGTCGCGTTCCCGTACGCCTCGCTCGCGCTTCTTGGGTCGGCTCGGTTTCTCCGCGACAACGGCAGGACAACACAGAAAAATGAAAATATTATTACAAGGTCGTAGTCTAGCGTGTATTGCTTCACACTACTTCTTCGGCGACGCGACGGGTTCTTTGGTGGGGCTCTTTTCGTCCCCCCCCGATGGCCCGGGTTGCCCTCCCACTCCGTCTTTGTTTTGGTTCGCCGCTTGCAGCCGTCCTTGTCGTCGCAGGTTCTGCACCAAGTCGTCTTGCGAGATGTTTTGTAGCCGGTCAAAGTCGGGCTCGTACTCGCCGTAGTCGAAGTTCAGGTTCACCGCGGTGAGCGCTTTCGAGACGTTGTTGCCACGGTCCGCGTGTTTCGCGCTGCCGCGGCTGTCCTGTCCGTGAAGCTCGCACCACACCATCATCCGGTCGTACGCCCTCGCGGCTTCTTCTTCGTGGTCGAAGCACCCTAAGCTCGTCGGCTTGCCGTTCCTCCGGAACTGCGCTTCCCATCGTCGCGTGGGGAACGTTTGATGCACCCCCCGGTATTTACTGGTGTACGTCCGACCACTGCTCACGCCTTTTTGCCGCGCGACTTTGTGCACGGACTGCCGGATACCCGCTTCGGATGTTTTCTTCCCACCATCCCCGTTCTCGTCCCCCGAATTACCCGCGGAAGCGGACGGCTTGCTGTACGTGGGATCGCCGGGCCAGCCTGGCACGCCGAAATCTGGGGAGTCGTCATCGTCCGTCTCTCCCCGGCGGAAAATAGCGGGTGCGTTGTGAAACGAGTCCGCTAACTCCTGCAAGTTAGCGGGTAAAACCGTGCGTGCCGCGCCTACAGTCATACCGGCGCCAAGCAGCCTCAAGCGTGGTGACAAGTGAGAGTGCCGTTGCTTCTGTCAGACTTGATGGCACTTTTCGTGTTTTCGCGACGACGAAATAAATCGGTGCGCCCAGAAGTCGAGGGCAAAACGTCACACGGGCGCCTTTCGATCGGCGCGCCGGGGGTGCCGTTGCAACCACCGCGCGTTTCGGTTTCCACCCCGCCCCGATCACAACGCGTGGGTCGTGGCGTGCTAACCGAAACCAAGGCGCGCTCGACCTTACGCCACCATGAATCCCGCGTTCCTTCACGAAATCCAAAGGCTGGTGGTTGCGCAGATTTGCACATGTTTCGACACCGTGAAGTCGTCCGCCGCGGACGCGCTCGCGGAGGTGCTGGCGAGCTATATCAAGGAGATCGGAAGGGCGGCGCACGACGCCGCGGATGTCGCTGGCAGAACGGAGGTGAACATCGGGGACGTGCTACACGCGCTGGATTTGGTGGGCGCTAATTTCCAAACCATCGTGCGGAACGCGGATCAGTACGAAGTCCCATTCGCGCACGCGTTGCCGCTTCGGTTGCAAATCAAGCGCCTTCCCAAAAGAGCGCCCGCCTTCAGGGAAGTCGGCGAGCCCGCGCCTGCGCACATTCCGAAATTTCTCCCTTCCCTGCCTGACCCGCACACGTTACGGCACACCACTGGCGAGCTCGCGGTGCATCCGGCGCGAACGGCGATTGAAAAGAACAAAGACGCGAGCGCGAGCGAAGATGTGTTGCGAAGCCTGAAGCAAAGCGCGGCGCTGTCCGCGAAAACTAAACGAAAGTTTGGGGAATTCGTTGACAGCCCTAGTTTAGGCGAGGTGACGGAATCGGCGCGAGGGGCTTATTATACGAGTACTACGAGTAACGGCACGAACGGACGGAAGGACACGGCCGCGAGCGCTGCGCTGGACGACGGCACCACGCCGGCGGATTCCGTGGGCCTGGGGTTAGCGTCCACGAGTAACGCGGAGGGTACTGGCGATGATGAAGATGGAGCGCGAAAAAAAACAAAAAGCGCACCCTTGGGCGCGTTTCGCGAACAATCAAACTTGTCAAACGCCGATTACGAAACCGTCGCGCGGTTGATTGGCGGCCAGATGTCCGTTTTCGAAGCGAGCTAGTCACATTGGTCATTGGGACGGGGGTGACTACATACGAAATATGATTGTGACTAAATACCAATGCAAACCCTACCTAAAACCCTGAACCCTTACAAACCCTAAACACCACCGCTACTCACGGTGAACCAGACTGTTTTTTCCAGTAAATACGCGGCGTGCATTTTCGAGTTCGCGCGGCTTGTCGCCGCGTCCAGAGTAGCGACCCTCAACAGCTTTTCGTTTCGTTTCTTTTGTTTCTTTGAATCTTCGGTTGCATCGGTTTCTTCGCCTGCTTCCGAAAGATTCAAACAACCCCGCCACACCTCTTTCGACGTCTCAAGGGAACACGCCAGGGATGACGCGAGCTCTGTGGCCAAACCCACGATCCACCGCGCCTTCGTTGCGTCGTCGTCCGTGACTTTCATTTTGTAATTCGCCAGCGCCGCGAACGGCAACAGCCTTAGGTGTTTACTCCCCGAGTCAAGGATCCCGAGAAACAGCGCCATCGCAAGCGCCGCGGCCTGGCCGTCCCCGCACACCACCCGCGACTCGTGCAGAAGCATGACCAACACGTTGAGCAACTCGGGGTGGTGCGACGCGGCGTCGGATTGTTTCTTCTGACAAAGCGCGAAAAGAAGCGTGAAGACATCGTCGTCGGAAACGCGTTCGTCCCGACTCTCGTCGTCGTTCCGCACCCCACGGAAAACATCCACGGTGGGTTTCTCGTCGCGGCCAGCGTGTCGCTGTGCGCCTCGGGCCAGGCGCGTCGTGAACGCGTCGCGAATGTGCCGCCGGGATCGCTGTGAGCGGGCGTGAAGGGTAGGCGCGAGGAGGGAAAGGAAAGTCAATGACCGTGTTTGTTTTGAGCGAGGGAGACAGAAACGAAACGAACACGCGACACGAGAAGCACGTACCAAGCGAACCACCGTCGCGGCTGACTCGAAGGAGGGCTCGCACAGGTACGGCATGACTACCAGACGTGTTTATCGGGGAACGGTTTGTCGCGCGCGTGCCATTTCAAGGGAGGTTCGGACGTGACTGAGATGGAGCGGAAAAAAAACAACCCTGAAAAGCTTTTTAACTTGGAAAGGAAAACGAACACCAAAGACTGCCAGACCGCGCCGCACACGGAAGCGCACACATCCGTGCAACGCGGTCCGACCCTTCGCGAGCTGCCACCGAGTACCGCGTGCGAATTCCCCCTAGGAGACGGACGGGTTTTGTTTCGGTGATGCGCGAACGGTGACGGTATCTGTGTGATCGAAGTTAAAACTCGGGGCGGCCAACAATCGATTTCGCAAACGCCGGGGACGACCCAGACGGGGTACCCGAGACGCGCCATGAGCACCCGAACCGAGCCGGGCGGCGAAACCTATGGCACCACGATCATCGTTGTCTTGGAAACCAACCCTTTTTATTGGCAAAACGCGACTGGCGCGGACGGCGCGAACGGGTTGGGTTCGTGTTTGCGCCAGATTCTGGTGTTCATCAACGCGCATCTTTCCCTGAGCAAAAGGAACGACGTCGCGGTGCTCGGCATGCACTCGGGCGGTGCGTGTCATTTTCTGTACGAGTCCAGTGACGATGATAGCAAAAACGACGGTACCAGAAACGGGCCAAATAATCAGGATCGCGACCCGATTCAAAACGACGTGAGTGCACGAATCTTGCGCTCGCTCGCCGCGCTCGAGGCGGAACGAACGAGCGGATCAGAAAAACGAAAAAACGAGAAACACACCACTACAACCGCGTTAGCGAGCGCGTTGTCCATGTCCATGTGCTACGCGAATCGCACCGCCGGTGGAGGCGGTTCAAGAAAACAAAAACAGACGCGCGTGGTGGTGGTGCAAGGCAGCGCCGATTTCCCGGGCCAGTACGTCCCCGTGATGAACGCGATTTTCAGCGCGCAGCGCGCTGAGATCCAAATCGACTCGTGTATTTTGGGCGACGCCGACAGGTATGTGTTGGGCCTTTCCCAAATCCAACGACTGTTTTCCCATACAAGACTGACACTTTCTTTTATTTATCTCAGCGCGTTTCTGCAGCAAGCCGCGCACATCACGGGGGGGTTGTATTACAAAGTCAAAGCCACGATGGAGTTGACGCAGAGTTTGCTGCAAATGTCGGGCGCGGATTCCGCGACGCGAAAAATCCTACAGGTCCCGAACCAGCGCGGCGTGGATTTCAGGGCGTCGTGTTTCTGCCACAAACAACCGCTGGAAACCGGATTCGTGTGCTCCGTGTGTCTTTCCATCTACTGCAAGGAGTGCGCACGGTGTCAAACCTGCGAAGCCGAGTTCGACGCGTGATGAGGAGTACGCGAGCGCGGAGAGGCGCTGCGCCGACGGCGAAGCTTGAAATCGACAAGGGTATGTCACGTCGCGCGTCTGGTATTTACAATTGCAAGCAGCACTCGACCATTACTCCATCATGTGTTCAGGTGCGCCGTTATCGCGCAACCATTGCAGCATCACGGAATGCCCGTTGGACCGAGCAGCGCTAAACGTCCTCTCGTCCCACGGGCAGCCGTTCGCCCGCGCCCACTGCAGCACCTCGAGGTGCCCGCCCTTCGCCGCCCACGCGCACGTCAACTCGTCCCACGGGCAGTCATTCGTGCGCGCCCACTGCAGCATCTCGAGGTGCCCGACCCCCGCCGCGCACGAGCACGTATACGCGTCCCACGGGCAGCCGTTCGCGCGCGCCCACTGCAGCACCTCAAGGTGCCCGCCCCTCGCCGCCCACGCGCACGTCCACTCGTCCCACGGGCAGCCGTTTGCGCGCGCCCACTGCAGCATCTCGAGGTGCCCGCCCTCCGCCGCGATCGCGCACGTCTCCTCGTTCCACGGGCACCTGTTCGTGCGCGCCCACTGCAGCACCTCGAGGTACCCGCCCTCCGCCGCATACGCGCACGTCTCCTCGTCCCACGGGCATCCGTTCGCGCACGCCCACTGCAGCACCTCGAGGTGTCCTGTCCACGCCGCGTCCGTGCACGTTTCCTTGTCCCATGGACAGCCGTTCGTGCGCGCCCACTGCAGCATCTCGAGGTGCCCGCCATTCGCCGCAAACGTGCACGTAAACTCGTCCCACGGGCAACCGTTCGCGCGCGCCCACTGCAGCACCTCGATGTGCCCGCCCAACGCCGCCCTGGAGCACGTGTTTGCGTCCCACGGGCAACCGTTCGCGCGCGCCCACTGCAGCACCTCGAGGTGCCCGCCGGACGCCGCATTCATGCACGTTTCCTTGTCCCATGGACAGCCGTTCGCACGCGCCCACTGCAGCACCTCTAGGTGTCCGCCCCCCGCCGCATGCGAGCACGTCTCTTCGTCCCACGGGCAGCCTTTCGCGCGTGCCCACTGCAGCACCTCGAGGTGCCCGCCCCTTGCCGCCCTGGAGCACGTGGTTGAGTCCCACGGCGCGCCGTTCGCGCGCGCCCACTGCAGCACCTCGAGATTCCCGCTCCTTGACGCCGCCGAGCACGTGCCTATGTCCCACCGCCAGCCGATCTCACGCAATATCTTCAACTTCTCGACATGTCCACCCCTCGCCGCTGCCTCACAAAGGTATTCTTGACGCGACAGGCGACCTTGCCGTTGCAGGCGCTGCAGCGCGCTTAAACATCCAAGGTTTAGGGCATCATCCTCATCAAGCTCCTCAAATCGCAGCCCCGTTTCTGCCACCGCGTCGCGCATCGCGCGGCTCACCGCTGGCAGCCGTGCGAGGTCTGCGGGATCGTCGAAATGCTCAGATCTGAGGACGTGCGTGACGACGATGTCGTTGAGAAGGCCGGGGATGGCATCGCCCGCGTTAGCATCGCGGCGCTCCTTCTTTTTCTTTCGCGCGCGAGCTTTCTTACCGGACATTGCGTTGGAAGAGTGGATGGTTTTGTGTGCGTGTCTTGCGCGTCGTTGTGCGTCGAGGCTTCCTAGATTGCGACTTTTCGCTTGAAATCTTCAGAGTTCGTTTTCCCTTGCAACGACACACGCGTCTGCGCGACACACACATCTGCGCAACACACGGCGTCACCCTTTCACGATGGTCCGAAATCGCCCAAAGCAGCACCCCCAGGCTCCTGGCGGCCCTCACCGCGAGCCCAACCTTGCGCATGAGGACGCGGCCACATCCTCTGTAGATCTCGCCGGCCAATCCAGCGACGAATCAGCGTCCATCGCGCAGGACATGCAAGACGAAGAGCACGCGCGAGAGTTGGCGTTACTGGACACATGCGACGTGGAGCTGAACCGACGCGATATCTACGGCGACGGTGACCAGAGTTTCATACGCGACGAAGGAAAGCGAAAACAGTTCCGAGACGTGAATGGCGTCTTTTTTGATTTACGCCAGGATCTCGATTCGGTTTCTACGTTCTGGATGGCGTGTTTCACCGGTAACTTCGAGTACATGGCGAACCGAATCCACGAAGTGAAAGGATCACCGACCAAACTGAAACAACTCCTGGAACGCCGTGAGACAAAATTGAGAGCCCCACCGTTGATTGCGGCTACTTACGCCGCAAGTATCGCGTTATCGGATCCCCCGACGCGGGAACGCGTGAAAACGGCGCGAATATTAATCGCGTCCGGCGCGAACGTCAACGCCAAGGACGTCGCCGGGTGCACCGCGTTGGCACACTGCCTCAACGGAAGGGTCACGACCGTCGCGCTTTTACAAGCCGCCCTGAAAATAGGTGCACACGACGTGCCAGGGCGGGAACGAGCGGTACGTATTGGGCCTTTCCCAGATCCCGACACAACGTTTGCCCGTACAAGACTGACACTTTCTTTTATTTATCGCAGGACCCTAACCTGGAAAACAGGTTCGGGGACACCCCGCTCGTCGCCGCGGTGATGAGCGACCATGTCGGGTGCGTCACGGTTCTGATGGAGCTCGGCGCGGGATGCTGCGCCTCGAAAGACATACGCGAGTTGTTGACCGCACCGTTGTGGAAGGAGGGGGGGTGCGTTGGAAGAAAAGTCGTGTTCGTCGGGATCGAGGGTGCGTCGTCGTGTTTGAACGGGAAGATCGGGACGGTGATTAAGTTGGATCCTGAAAAGGCAAAATACGAAGTCAACGTGGACGCCGATGGAAGCGCGGCGCCGCGAACGGTGTCCATACCTCCGCGCCGGTTGGAGCTAGCGCACGTGTTTGTTGGAAAAAAGATAAAGTTGGTCGATTTAGTGGGGCGACGCGATTTGAACAGCCGCGTCGGCGATGGCGTGCGGTTCCTTGCCAAGCGAGGCCGGTACGAAGTGCAACTCGCGCGAGACGGCGCAACAACAAACGAATACGAATCAATAACGGTGAAACCGGCGAATATACGGCGTCTCGAGTCTGGTGTTCGCGCGGCGATGATGTGCTCCGGGTGCGGCAAAGCCCCCGGGAAAGACACAAAGCTCAAACACTGCAAGGGTTACTGCGTTTCCTACTGCGGCAAGGCGTGCAGCACGACGGCTTGGAAGAAACACAAACCCGCGTGTAAAGCGCGGGCGGCGAATCAAGTTCGCGTGGATATGGAGAAGTTACAACGAGAGTTCGAGGGAGGGAAGGTTGTGGGGATGCCTGCTGACATAGCGGCGTCTATGATGAATTTACAAATCGGCCAAGGCACTGAAACTTCAAAGCAAGAAACGTCGGATAGCAAAGTGTCATCGAGTCAGTTCGTGGTGAAGGTTCAAATCTCCGGAGACGACAACCCTTTGCACGGCGCCGTGGTGTACGACCAGACCAAGCAAACTCAAATAATTATTCCAAAAACCATGTCCGAGGAGTACGACAAAATACACAAGGCCGTTGAGACGTTGGGCGTTGCCGCCACAGGGTACGGCAAGGGTGTCAAGGCGTATTTCATCGCTCGATACTTGGATGGCGGGAAAATCGTCATGATCGATTGCGGTGAGCCGGTAACGCCGCCGGGGTGGTGACTGGCGAGGGATAAAAAGTACTCATGTAATCAGTTTTAGTATCAAATACACAAATCCCCCATCCTAAGTGGAATCTCCAATTTCCTTCTTCGCCGTGCCTTCGTACTTCGGGTACATGGCCCAGACCCCTTTCTGCGTCACGCCCAGGCGGTTTTGTTCGCGGCCTTTCCCGTTTTTACCGTTTTTCCAGTGCGCCGCGCTCGGGACGTGGTCGGCCAGGGATTTGGGTTGCACCAAAGGAACGTGTCCGACCGGGGTCTTTGGGAATTGCGACGGCGACGCGACTGCTTTGTCATCCGTCACGAGCGCGCTAAGGGCCTCCACCGTGCCGATGCGATTAATGTACTGCCCGGGTTGTCTTCGGTGTTCCATGAGAAACTCGTACGAGTTCGTCCGCCGGTTGCTCAGCGGAACCCCCGTGGCTTTCAGCTTGGTTTCCTCCTGGTGTTCCTTCTTGCCGTCCTCGGAGAGCTTGTACCACGGCGCGTTCCTCACGGCGTCGAGCTCGGACTCGCCGAGCAAACGACGCGCGGTGGCGGAATCCCGGCCGGGCGATTGCGTTTGCTTGCGCAGGTCGGAACTGGAAGACGGTTTTCCGCGCGATGATCCGCGATCTGAATCTGTCTTGTTGTCATCCGCGAAATATTTCTCGTCGTCCTCGAAACCGCCGCCCGCGTTGAACAACCCGGCGAGCGCCGCTACGTTGTCCGTGCACACCAGACACATCCCCCACTCCACTTGCTTCGAGGCGAGGGGCTTGTCGTCGTTCTCCTGGCCGTACGTGCCCAACAAAAGGCCTGAGGACCGGATGTCGTCCGCGACATCCGGGCCGTCCGCTAGTACCTTGACGTTCAGAACGAGACCGCACAAACCGCCTTCCAGGGCGGTTTTCTTGGCGGCGGCGACCGACGCCCGACGCGGGTCTAAATGGTGCGGCGCGCAGTCCGAAATCATCATCACCGGGTACAAACCCTGCAGCGCCCTCATGATAAGCGCGGCGTCGGGGTCGAAGGAGGAGAACAAAATGCGCCTCGTTGGGTGTTGCCGGCAAAGGGCTAAAACCGTTCGTAGCTCGGCGACCAGCCGCGGCGTGGCGCACGGGTTTTGCTCGTCGAACTTACGATAAATAAAAGAAAGTGTCAGTCTTTCGTAATGTGTATGAGTAAACAGTCAGAGGTAATAGTCCCTTCTGGTACGAATATGGGCAAACGTGGAGGCGGGGTTTGGGTTGGGAAATGCCCGTACCTTGAGCTCCATGGACAACCCCAACTCGGGTGGGGCGTGCACCATCAGCTCCTCCAGCGTTGGAATCTCATCCTCCACGTCCATGATCCACGGTGCCGGCGTTTCGGTGTTTGGAAACTTCCGGTAGAAAACCACCGGTACGTCGGGGCGCGCTTTAGCCGCGTCTTCATCCTCATCGTCCTCGTCATCCTCGACTTGTTGTTTATTCAGCTTCGACATGGACTTTTGGTTTTGGAGCGTGGAAACGGGCCCCAAGGCCACCCCCGCGGCCGCGGCGATTGCGTCGGGGTCGCCCGCGAGCGCCGCTTTTGCCGTGGCGATCGCGGCCCTGCTCATCGCCTTGAGCTCCGCCAAGTCGAGCTCGCGAATGGAAAGCGCCAAAACGGGGCCAAAGCCGTACCGCACGAGGAGCAAGTTGTCGTGGAACAACACGGGGACGCCGTCCGAGGTGACCTGTACGTCGAACTCGCACCACCCGGCGCCGCTGCCGTGCGCGGCGATGAAGGACGCCACGGTGTTTTCGCGAATCCCTTTACCAGACACGCGGTTCATACCAAACCCCCTGTGGCCAACCACCGCGCACCCGGTTGGCTCGAACAAACCGGGCAGGTGCGACGCGAACGGTCCGGGGGCGGAGAGGGGGCCGGCCAAACCCAGTTTCGCGTAATTCGCGGGGGGAAGCGGGCGACCCGTGCCTCCTGCGTTCGTGGTGAATTCTGCCAAGGAACCGAAATTCGTAACGCTCATGTCACTCGCGTTACTGTTCGCGGCGTCGCTGTCCGAGCCGTCGCCGAAGCCGTCGCTTTCCGACTGAGCTCGCAGGGTCACGTTCGCCAAAGCGTCGCCAAAGTGTTCGCCCCCCCCTCGGTTCCGCGACTCGTCCTCAAGCACCGTGTCCGTTCGCCGGCTCCCTAAAAGGTGGTTCCCGTCAAGGCCCCACTCCTTCCGTGGGGCGACCCCGAAGTGCTCCAGGAGCGTGGGGGCGACGTCGACGTCGCTGGGGGGGGGGAGGAGCTCGCCGCACGCGCGTCCGGCGTTCATGCACCCGCCCGCGAACCCGGGTTCGGCGGGCATGTCCACCAACACCCACCCGGTGGCGTGCTGGGGCAGTGATTCAAACCCGGTCACCCCAGCGGCTCGCAGTTGCCGCCCGCCCCCGCCGCTCCAGTCCGCGGCGTCGAAGTCGCCTTGCATGGTGACCGGCATGTCCGCCCGCGTGGTGCCGCCCGCGGGCGACGCGATCACCACGAGCCAGTCCTCGTTGGGACGTTTCTTTTGCCGCAAACGAAGCGCCCCGATCACGGTCCCGATCAAAGCGTCTGCCCTTTCCACCGCCGAGCGGTACTCCGTGACGTGCGGCCCGTACCCGTGCACGGCCCCCGCGTCTTGCACGCCCGAGAGGTGCAGGTAAATGACATCTTCGTTTCCATTCTTCGAAGTCAGCGCCGCGGTCACAACCGCCGCCGCCGCCGCGTCGTCCGCGTGCAGATCAGTCACAACCTCGGTGGCGTGTTCCGCCGCGATTGTCGCCGCCAGGTCGCTCGCGCCACCAATCGCCGCCACGACTTTCACCCACGACCGAACCAAGGAGAGGCGCGAAAACACCGAGCTCACGTTGACATCCGCGGTGTGTGGTGTGTCAGCCGGTTGCGGTTTCAGAGCAGACTTGGTTTCAGCCTTGGTTTTCTTGTAAACCTTCTCCGCGCCGGGTTTGCCCGTCAATGACGCGCCTTGCGATCCCGTCAGCAAAGGCATCATCGCGTCCGACGAGGTGTTCCCGCACCCGTTCCACGAAGTGTGCGCCATGTGGAAGGAAAAACACCCGCTGCCGCGTACGAAGCCGCTCATGGTGGGCGCGTCGGAAACGAGCATGGCGTCGCTGCGGCATCCCGCCAGGACGACGATCAGCGCCTTGGGGATGGACGACGCGGGATTGGCGTTGGTGTTCGCGTCTTTCATGGTCTCGTCGCTTTCGTCGCGCTGAGTGGATAACTCTTTTTCGGTCGTAAACGTCTCCTCCTTGAAGTGCGTTTTGATAAACTCGTCAAGCTTGTCGTCCACGCGAAGGCTGGATTCGTCGTTCATGTTCGGCTCGCGGCACACTGGACACGCGCCGCGGTGCAGCGCGCCTTTGCTCCACCGGTCCTGCAAGGAACTGTTTCCATGTTTGTGGTGTTTGTCGTCGATTTCCATGCGGCGTTCGTTCGGATTCGGCGCTTCAAGTGCATCACCGTCGTTTTTTTCAACGTTCGTGATGCACTTGAAACAAAACCTGTGTTCGCACGGCAACATCACGGGGTTACTCAACACCTCGTCGCAAAGCGGACACACGTAGTCCGCGATTTTCCGCTCACTCGCGGGCGCGGCGTGCACCGTGAGCATCTCCGCGCGTTCCACTAGTTTCGCGAGACGGGGTGAGGAAAAAATAGGCTCGCCCGCTAACAAACGCACGGCGCTTACGTTAATCAGCCCTGGTAAATTTTTGTTCCCTTTCTTCACCGCCTTGACCACCGCGGTGTAGTTCAACACCACGAACTCGCGTAGCCACCCGAGCTCGGGACACACTTCCTTCACAAGAGTGCGCTGCGCCGCCTTTTCGCGCAAAGAGTCGCCGCTGCGAAGCTCGCGCTCGAAAAAGTCGAGCGCCAAACCCAACGACGTCTCCTTGGAGGCGTAGAATGCGTTCGCCTGGAGTGTTTGGGGGAACGGGGGTGAGGAGGGGAGAGGGAAGGTGGGAGTAAAGGTTAGAGTAAAGGTTAGAGTAAGGGTTAGTGTAAGGGTTAGAGTAAAAGGTAGATATGCGTCGCTATGTCGACAAGTAGTCGGACCTCGATACTCCAGAGAGTAGTCGAGTAGCGTCTCGATTGTCTATTTTTAGGGCAAAGAGAAACGTTTGTTTTTCGGTGTTGCCCGTACTTTGGAAATTTCGCCGCGCAACCCGAGTTTGTACGCCTCAACCTTCGTAGGGTCTTCCCTGGCTTCGTACACCAAGCGTTTCAAGCCCTGCGTGCGTGTCATGGAAATGGTTAGGGAAAAGCTGGTCAGATGTGTTGCATGGTGAAACGAAAGGGGCCCTCGGGGTGTCGACAATTGCGAAATCTCCAAGGGTCTCTTTCCGTACGCGTTTCTTTTTTCCGCGGCCCCACCTTGTAATCGATGTAGTACTCGCTCCACTCCTCATGCCGCTCGCTCACGAGCCGACGTCCAAACTTCACCATGTCGGCCCCGCCCGACGCGAGTACCGGGGCTCGGCACCCGCCCCGGCGAGTCCCTCCAGAAGACCAACCGCGTGTTGAGTTCTGACGAAAACGCGTGGAGCTCGGAAAAGGAACATGAGTCAGCAGCAATGCGCCCATTCGAATGATCCACACCGCTCGTTTATTCCAGTTATTCCATCGAGCCTCGTGGAATTTTGCGGTGGAATTTCCTTGGCTGCGTCCGCCGCTTCGGATCGCACACGCATATGTTAGAGCCGCGGACGCTTGGGGATCCTAGCACATGAGTGTAGCGTCCATGTATGCGTTTTTGGGCGCCGCTGGTCATGCGGAAGGCCTCATGCATGTCGTCACGCGGCACGACCCCCTCGAAAACTGAGCGTTTTCGGTGGTTTTCGGTAAAGGGCAAAATGGAGCAAAAAGTGCGCAACGGGCGACCTTTGTCCTGCGTAGACGGTGCCGTTCCGAGGAGACGCGACCAACGGCTCGGCGTGAGTCGTGTGCTAAATTACTTCCATAAATATTTAGGACTACCGCTTTCGTTTCGCCGAGCGTTTTGTTTTCTATTATTCGCGCCGCGCCGTGAGTCTCCCCGCCGCCCGGTCGCCGTCGTCCGAGTCCGTGACGGAGGAGACGTCCGAGACATCCGAGACATCCGAGACATCCGAGACGTCCGTGGATGCTTTTACGTCGACAAACGAACTGGCGCGCGCGGCGCCGGTTCGATACCCGTTCGCGGCTTCGGCGTTTTCGATTTCGTCATCACTGCCGTTTCTAGAATCCGAAAACTCAGAGTCAGATTCACCTACCGACGACGCCACCGACGAAACCCCATACGAAGACCCTTCGTACGCTTCTTCGTACCTTTCGTGTCCGGCCATTAACAACCCGCCGCTTGTCTCCCGCGTTTCCGGTCCCTTCAGCGCCTCCCTCATTTCCCGTCGCATCTCCGTCGTCGCGGCGGGTATGGCTTGGCGAACGCATTCAATCGAAACCTCATCCACCAAAGAATTGAATTGCCGTTTTAACGCGAGCGTCAGACGGAACCTACGCATGATTTCTCGCGCGAAAGGCGCGGTGCTCCAGGTTTTTTCATCAAACGCCACGGACTTCTCGCCAATCGCCCGGTTCTTCATCGCCAAAACCCGCGCGGCTTCTAACTCTTCCGACATTTCCGAACGTAACGCCCGCTGCGCTTCCGCGAAAGCCGCGACTCCCACCGCGGTTTTCAGCGCGTCGTCGCGTTCCAAACGAAGTACCTCAAGCGCGTTCGCGTGTGCGGCGCGCTCAACGATCATTTTCTGTGTTAGTTGCTCAATCGCAGTCTCGTTTTCGCGTTTTTTTCGCTTTATAAAAGCATCCCTCGTTTCATTCTCCGACGCGTTTACACTCGCGTTGGCTTCTGACAAAGCCTTTTCGAGATCCTTTATTCGCGCCTCCGTGGCTTTGGCCACGGTTTGTTCCTTCGCGACCGATTGTTTCTTCGCTTCAGCCAAAACCTTCGCCGCTTCCGTAGAGGCCACGGAAGCTTTCGCGCGTACCTCACGGAGCTCCTCGCGCAAACGTTTCTCCCGGGTCTCCGTCTCGGACCGCAACTTTGCGCTTTGTTCCTCTTCGGTTCCACTGGTGGATACCTTATCCGTGGGTTTTATCGAAACCACCTCACGCTGCTTGTCTTGTGGAGATCCCGGTGTACTTAAACAAGGACCCATGGGCACGAGCTACTGCGAGGAAACAACTTGACAACTTGTTTCGTCGTTGCTCGCGGTGTAGAAAGCGGCGCCACGAGGTGGCACCGAAGTCTTCTGGGGACACCAACAGTTTCTCAGCAGGCGCTCTGATCTACCACCCAGGGCAGTGTCTTCGCGGTACAAGAGCGCCGTGCGGCGTGACTCGACCGCTCGAGTCAGCGCCTTGCGCCCTGGACGCGCGCGACTGTGAAGGGTGTTCGTTCGCGCGTGAGATGTGCCGCGGGTTCTTGCTGATGCCGGAAAATGTGTTGGTCGAACGAAATGCGTTCGAACTTTTCACGCGTTTCACACTTCACGGTCAGGTTCATTCGGTACGCACCAGACTTTGACGCGAGACGTTCACCGGGCGTGGCGTGGAAAGGGTCAGGCTCGACCTTGAAGAAGGCTTCCCGTCTTACAGGTAAATGCGCGTCGTCGAATGGCGAAATGACTGAAACGGTTCGATCCTAGAAACTTTCGACGCATGAAACTGGCGCGGGGTATATCCGGTGACTTCGCTTCCCGTCAAAACACCAAAAGCACCGTGTTCCTCGACCTCTCGCCTCAGTACACCATGTCAGCCTTGAGCCCGGAGGACGAAGACGGCGACCTGTACGGTGACCTGGTCGGCGAAGGGTCGGGTGATACGGTTTTGCGCACGCAAAACGCGGCGTTGAAGGAGCGCGTGCGTGCGTTGGATCTGGAGTTGAAAAAACTCGCGAAACGAGTTTCGGATTCGGATGAGACGAACGCCGCGCTGCGCGCGGAGAACGAAACCCTGGAACGGAATATTTCGTGCCTGTACCGAACCGCGCTCGCGGTAGGTCAATGCAACGTCGTACATGTAACACCACGACGTAACACCCAACACAACCTCACACGCTGACCTCCCGTCGTGTTTCCTCATCTTCTTTCACATCGCACTGTTCTTTGCACAGGAAATCGGGAGAAAGGATCTGACGCAACGAGCGCGATAGCGGTGTCATGCCATTCTTAGCACAGAAGCGGGTAGTAGAGATACGGTACGAGGTGTTACGGGTAGTATAGTTGTTAGTGCGGGGGTTACAATACTAGGTGTTACGGGAACTATAGTATAGTCACGACGCGCGTGGTTTCCCATTTCCGGTTACCCGTTTTCCATCTAGTAGCTCGTACACGTGTATTAGTACGAGCCACTACGGAGAACAGACGATAACAGGCAATGGAAAACCCGAAGCGCGGATATCCGCGGGGGAAACCACGCGTCAAGTCTCTCGCCTTGTCTCTCCCCGTTCAAGAGTTTGTAGGTCACTCAAAGCATCTCAAACGCATTTCAAAAAACCTCTCAGTGCACCACGACTACGTTCAAATCCGAGTGGTCAATCAGGTACTTCGTCACGGATCCGACCAGGGCTTCTTCCCACCACTTTTTCGAGTGGTGCGCCACGATGAGCATCTCCGCGTCCACCTCCGTTGCGCGGCGCTTGACCATGTCCGCGATTGGTTCCCAATTCGTTTCCAGAATCGCGTCCAGTTCGATTGGCTGGGGAAACGGGGTCATGTCAACCCCACCGTCCGCCAGCTCGCCTGCGAGTGAGCCCCCGCAAAAGCCGCGGATGCCGGTGGGGAGGTTAGTCGTTTTGTACGTCTTGTCCAACATGGTTATGAAATAGTCGCGACTCGACGGCGAGACCAAAAAAGTCTTACCGTGGTCGTGTTGAAGCGACTTGTACACGTCATCCAGCATGGCCTCCGTGCGCAACACCGCGGCGGAGAAATACTCCGCCTGCAGTTCCGGCGCGGCGAAGGCGTCGTACGGCAAGTATTGGTAGTGGTGATAAAAATAGTGAGCGAAACGAGGGAGGAACAGAACAGAAGAGAGGGGAGGCGAGGGTCAGACGCGATTGATTGTGTTTCGAAGGGCACTAGGGTTGAACCTTTGTTTGAAATCGCCCAGCAACCCACCCTTATTTGCTTCAGGTGTTCCGGTGGCACTGGTGCCCACGAGTCGTCGTACATGGGACGTTTGTGAATTTCGCCTGGATACGCGACGAATTTGGTACCATCGATTTGGTACCAGGGGTGCTTTTTCGAATACGGGTTTGCGTCCCCCGAAATACTTATCTGGTCGCCCAAGGGGCCGTAGAACGTCGCCAGCCGCGGGTCGATTGAAATCGCGCAGTGCACGATGTGAAGCAAGTCGCCTGATCTGCAGATGTGCTGTATCGCCCAGCGCACGGCTTGCTCGGATTCGACGGAACCATCAACGGCGACCATCACTCGGCGCTTGTAGGCGTAGTAGCGCGCTTCCGGCGGGTAGAACTTGGAGTAGCCGACATCGCCTCCTATGTACGCGGACGGGTCTTTTTCGTTTGTGTTTTTTGAAATCTCGGGTTTGGAGAACCACCCGGGCTGCCCCGTCGCTTGCTTAGCGTCCGCGACGATGTTGTTGGCCTTGTTTAGGTCAACCTTGTCAGTCACCACGTCGTAATCCTCGCAGTTGCCTTCCCCGGAGGCTTGGCCGAAGGCTTCTTCGTCCGCGGAAAACGATACGGGTATCTCGTTTGTCCGGTCCGAGGAAGTTTCCGTCGTCCCCGAGCTCTTATCCCCGGCGTCGTCGCTTGGTGCGGCGCGGGGAACAGGCACGCGATAACTCCCGGCGAGTCGGGACAAGCGCGAAAGAAGTCGAGGGTGGGGGAACATGTTCGCTGAAGCCGCGTTTGGCGTGCCGGTCGTGGCGTGCGTTCGAACAGCGGGAGACAAAAGCAACGACTTGGTCGTGCCGAGGCCTTGGCCCGAAACACGGGACCGCGCCAGTCTGGAGGCGGCGACGCGAACGCGAAGCGCGGTGAACGCGGTGGCGGACACGGCGGACATGTCTGGAACGAGTGGATACGGGAGGTTAAAGACACGTGCGTGCGGGGGGGAACGCGCGTGTCGGTGTCGTGGTGTCGTGGTCGGGGAAGAGAAAGAAGGTGGGAATATTTTGGGAGTTTCCAAGAAAAAATAAATGCATCGTTTTGCAGGGATGAAACGTTACATGAGTCAAGGGCGTAAAACGCCTCAGGCAGCACGGAGTGCGCCGTTTAGGGTAACGACTCGATCGCGTCGCGTCTCGATTTTTTACTCGCGGGCGTCCGCTATGCTCAGTCGCGGTCGCCGCCTGTGCCGCCGCCTTTGCAGCGAGAGCGCTCCTTGTACTCGAGGACGACGTCGAGGAAGACCGGAGCACCGCTGGATCCGAAGTAGAAGTTATCGCCTCCCAAAGAGGGCCTGAAGCCGCCGACGCTCCAGAACTTGGCGTCGGGAACTTCCTGGTCGTTTGGTTCGTCGAGCAACGTGCGCGTTATGTCACGCATGGCGTACTTGTTCAGCGGGATGAGCTGGGGGTTCTGGGCCGTCAGAGGGCCCGGAAGCATCTCGCACCCGGTCTGGTCCTTTTCGCCGCACTCGCCGTAGATCTGAGTCTTGCGCCTGATAGATTCGGGGCTGAGGTACTCCACGATTTCCAGCGTCAGGTCGAGGGCTTCAGCCTCCGTGGTCAGCTTGAGCTCGCTCGCGGAGTACTTCTCCGTCGGTATCGAGCGGAGCGTGTATAGAACGTCGTCAGAAGATAGAAACTGTCCATTCGACAAGCTCCCGCCGTTGACGAACCTCAGCTGAGCGCTTGTCACTTTCAAGTCATACACGCAACCGGGGTCGACGGAGCCGAGGAGCGCGGAGACATCGAAGGAGAAGAAGTTTTAGAATTCATTGTCGGAGCCAAAAATAAAGAGGGAGCCGACGATGTAGCTGGGATCTCCAGGGTCGTGGATAGGAATTGGAGTTTCTAAAATCCCGTCTCGGTACCACCCCTGGTTGAAGTTACTCGTCAATATCGGACTCACCGAGGTATCGGTTGTCGCCTCGACGATGACGGTTCCATGCCCGCTGTGCCGAGTCTTCGGGGCGGCAGGAGCGGCGGGAGCGACCGAGGATCGGCTGGTAATCTTATCGCCGCATGAAGAGTAGATGACGCACGGTTCGTCCCCAGCGGTGCTTCGGGTCGGGCGAGGCACGACTGCTTGGCGTCCGGAGGCTTGGCGACCGGAGACGCGTGTGCCCTGCGCGTGCGCGTGAGGAGCGGCGCCCAGGAGGAGCGCGGGCGCGAGCGCGAGCGCCGTGAGCCTGGCGAAGTTCGAGCGCATGGTGAGCAGCGTGGACGGGGTGAGAAGAAGGAAGAGAGGTGAGTCGCGGAGGAGGGGCGCGCGCGTGCGGCGAGAAGTGGAAGCGAGGGAGCTTGGTTTCACGCCTCCTCGCCTGTGTTATCTTCAAGCACTCGTATGTCGTTTCATCCCACGACGAGCATCGGAGTATCTCACCGCGTCCAGCACTCGCCGATCGCGTCCTCCAACGGTGCGCATCGGATTCCGCGGCGCCTATCGCGGTCTCCGGTGTGAGCCAGGAGGAGTAGAAACTCAAATCGTCGTTTCCAAGAAGACATGAAACAAACTCGTGCTCGTGTCCCCACACGCGCGTGGTTCGCGACGTACGTTCGAGCCGCGGACGGGAGCGCATCACAGACCAGTGTTTCGATTCCTCACACCAATACGTCGGCTATGTCTACTCGCTATCTATACTCAAATCAAATCAACTCACCCTTTCGGGACCGCGGTTTCGCGGTACAAAACGCGCTTGCCAAACACAACGTCGTCCAGGGGAGCCGAGCGTGTTTTTTGACTTTTTCCGTAGAGTAATTACTCTGGCATATCCCCAAAAGCGTCGCCTTGAAATTAACAGGTCCGTCCGTCGCACCCATACACCCCCCCCCCTCTATCCCTGGCGGCACCCCTCACCGCCTGGGACCCCCCCCCGCCCCTCTCCGATGAGGTTCACGAAGAAATTAACCCCCTGCAGCGCGAACACCACGTCGTCTTGGTGCACGGCTAGGGAAACTTTCCGCTGCCGGTCCTCCCTGCCGCTTCCTATTTTCAAAAGCGTCTGGTCCGCTAGGACGGTGCACACGCCCGAGAACTCGCCGGGGTTGGGGCCGCGAATACAAGCCTCCTTGCACAGCGCCGTGTACATGTCATTCAAAACACCCAAGATGGCTTCTCGGCTGCCCAGGTTGCTGTTGGACAGTGCTACTACTTTACGGTTCTCAAAAAATAAACATCTATCCCTTCGCGACGGCGCTTTCCACCCTCCGCAACAGGTTCGTCACCGGCTCTGTACCGAAAATACGCTCGGTAGCGGACCATCCGAACTCGCGACGCAAACTCCTTCCCGTGACCCGAACGCTTTGGGAGAAATCGTAGGTATCACTGGACACTGACGAAGACTTTGTCGCGTCCGAGTTTGAAAAAACAAAAGGACGCGCGTCGGCGGGAAGAAGGTGACTCGCCGTTTGTACTCTTGTTTTTTCGGGAGCATCTTCATTTTTCTTTTCCGCCACGCTCCACCAGCTTTGATTCCCCCCAGACGAACCCTCACTCCCCAACTCACCAACGCAAAGAGGGTTGGTCGTGACTAGCGCGCGTAGTACTTTCGGCAGCGTGGTTCGCAACGCGTTCGCGGCGGCGGCGGCGAAGGACAAAGAAACGTTGCTCGTTTTGGAACCGCGAAAAGAAGACGAGTCCAACTCTTGGTCCAGGGTTTCGCAATTGCGAAGCACCGCGTCGCACACTCCACACAAATGCGCGACGACGAAATCCAACGCCAACTCACTCGGAGTTTGCAACGCGCTGACTTTACCATCGTCAACATCGAGTGTGAAAGCGAATAACTCGGTTGTTGGTGCTTCACAAACAGACGCCGCCGCCGCCGCGGCGCGCGCGATTTCCAAATAAATCTCGTCACGGTTTCGTTCGCAAAACAAAAGCTGCGTTTGCGTCGCGACGCGAACTTCACGAAACACGCATGTGAGTAAACTCTGGAAAACCCGGTGCTGGTCGCCGAGACGGGTGATGCACGAAATCAGCGCCGCGAAGTTTGTTCGGGTGTGTTTCGTGTCAAGGTTTTGACCCGAAAGGAAACCACACCCGTTTTCGAGTTTCGGCGTCGGAGTAATCGTGGAAGAAGAACTTCGCCGACATTCCAAGTCGCACGCGAAGACTATTTTCCCAATTTCTTTCCTTACCTTTTGTCGAATCAGCTCGGTTGTGGCGTGGATTTCTCTACTCAAATCAACAAGCGCGGGGGCGACGGCGTCGTACTCCGTTGCGTTTATTTTTTCGTTCGCGCCGAGTACGGCGGTCACGGCGGCGGCGTATTGCTTCGCCGCCAACAAGTCGCGAACTTTTTGTCCGACTCCGGTGAGCGCTTCCAGCCCAGCAAGCTTCTCACCGAGCTCGCGACTCACCAGGGTTTGACGCCACAGCTCATCAGGAGCTCTGGTGCTTTTTTTTGTGTTGTCCTGACCTGTAAGGAGCCGCCGCTTGCTCTCCGCCAAGTTAGACCGCAGCGAGGCCACGTTTTTTTTGTTCGCCTCGAAAAGCCCCACGATCTCGGCGTAGTTGTTGATGGACTTGGTTAAGCTCCCGTGGTGCGTCCCCACGAGCTCGTCGATTATCGCCTCTAACTGTTTCTGCCAGCCCCGGACCTTCTGCAACTCACCTAACGGGTCGGGCGCGGTAACCACCCTGCTTACTGAAAGTCCGGAGTGCGAGAAACTCGGATCACGAAACGTTTTCGGCACTTGATGCACCAGCGCCGCGATCGCGGCCCAGTTCATTTCAACATTTGGGGTAACCGGGTTTGTTTCAAGTGGCACGTCGCGCGCCACGGACGCGACGACACCGACCTCCATTCCAGAAGGACACGGCAGAGGGAGACACAACTAGTTGTGTCTCCACGGGTACCGTCGGGAGGAATGAAGGAAGGATGAGACCCGTTGTTGTTTTTAAACAAAATGTGGAAGCTGCGCAGAAGGAGCGCCGTCTCACGCGTTGTTACAAGCCGTGTCTTCGTGATTACAAAATCTATCCCCCCCCCCCCCCTTCCTCTAGATTTGCATGAAGTGGTTCCCCAGCTGCGTCTGGATGGCGTTGGCCCAGCCTTCCAGGCCTTGGTACACGTCTTTCGGGGCACCCTCGGCGTTCGCGTCGCTCGGCGATGTTGTCGTCGTCTCAAGCACGTCCTTGACCTGGTCGATTTTCGCCAAAATTTTCCCATTCAAAATCAGCGAAACCAACAGATCTTGGACGTCTTTCTTGTCAATCTTCAACTCCGTGGCGATGAAGGAAATCTTGACACGCGTGTACGGCTTTATGACCGCAATCAGCACTTGGGTTCGTATGTTTTTCAGCAAGTCGTTGACGTACTCCGCGACGAAGGGATCCGCCATGATGGCGCTTTCGTGTTTTTTCAGCAGGAGCTCGAACTGGGTGACGTCATTTTTTTGATACGCCGATACCAAACTCGTCATCGCGACGACCTCCGGATCCGTACGGAACGGCCTCGCTTCCTGTGCGTCGAACGGGTTCACGTCGCTCTGCATCAGCATGTTCGCAAGGACCATGTACTTCAAGGATTGCACCCGTCGCGGCTGGCCGGCTTCGTCGTAGTTCTTGAAGGATTCGAAAAAGTCGGATGCGGCTTGCGGGAAGTTCCGATCCGCCATGTGCATCTTCCCTCCGCACTCCCTTATCGTGCCCAGGATGTACGGGTGCGGGATCGCTGATGTCACGGCCAAGGCTTTGTGGTACAGCTGCTTCAGCTTTTTGTTGTTCTTCGTCTCCGTGAACACCTGGATCTCAATCGCGTACACCTCCAGGAGCTGCGTTCCTTTCTTCTGATCCACGCCGCCGTGTTCGGTTTGGCAAAACGCGTAAAGCTCCGCGGATATCCGACTCACCCGCGTGAAGTCTTTCTGTTCGAAGAACATCTTACACAGTTTCAAGTTGGTTTTGAACCACAGCCGGTCGTTCTTAGCTTCTTTCAGCGTTAACAACGTGGTCTGGTAAAACTCCCGTAACAGCGTCGCGTCGTCGCTCGCGCCGACGCAGTTCAGAATGGAGTTTATCGTCTTTTCGCTCTTGTTTTTGGTCACCGAACTCTTGACGTAACTCAACAGGGTTCGGTACGACCGCATCATCTCCTCCCGGGCGCCCGAGCTGAAGTGGAGCTTCACGATCTGCTTCAACGACTTGAATCCCCACTCGCCTTGCTCGGGCTCCATGGAAACCACCTGCGCGAAACCCGCGAGCGCCCCAGCGTGATTCCCCGCCTCAACAAGAGCCTTACTGTTGTAGTACTGGTTCTCGATGTCCGCCTCTTCGTCGTCGCCGTCGTCCTCGTCGTCGGAGTACTCGAAGCCGTAATCCTCCATCTCATCGTCCGACATGTTGCACGATGTTGGACGATGGGAGTGGGACCGACGTGGGACCAAACACACGCGCCTGCGACGGGCCGATCTGAGATGCGTTTTCGTGCGAACGTCGTTTTTGGCGGTTTTGCGGACGAAACCTAATTTGCCTTTTTTGGTGTACAACATTCGCGTTCGCGCTACAGCCTACTTATCACTCCTACAGGTCCGACAGCTCCGAGAAGTTCCGTTTCATGCCGATTTTCTCCTCTTCGTTTTCCGCGATCGCGAAGTGGCGCGCGAAGTCCTCCCTTGAGAGGGTTTGGTGCAGGTCGTTTGACAGGTCGGAGAGGGAAAAGTTCCTCGGAAAAAAACCGCTGCCGTGCTGGTGCGTGTCCCCGAAAACGCCAACCCCCAGCCCCAAAGCGCCGTGCCCGTGAAACGCCTCCGCGCCCCCCGGGGTGGGGTGGAACGTGTTTTCGAAGACGCCGCCAGGCACGCTGGGCGGGTGCGTGGTGGGCGGGTGGTGGTCGTGTTGTCCGTTGACCCCGCTTGTTGCCCCGACCGGAGTGACAAGCGCGTGCGCAACCGCCGGCAAGGGCGGCGAAACGGTTGCGCGGCGCGAAGGGGACGCGTCGTTCGCGCCGTCGCCGTTCCGTGACGAGTGGTACTCACGCTCCAGCATCTGGTTGAACACGAAAATCTGGTCCTTTAAACGAAGGCGCGCGTAGTACGCCTGGGTTGTTTTGTGTGTTGTGTTGGTGTCGGAAAGGGAATCGCGTGCCGTTAGTCTCGTCGGAAATGGCCAAAAGGAATGGCCAAAAGAAACGTTTGGCAAAAAGTCGATTCTTTTTTTAGTCGACTCCTGGATCTGTTTTTCTCTCTCCATGGCCTCCTACTTACCTTGAAGAACTCCGTGTTCTGTTCCTCCAGCTTTTGCCACACCAGGGTGGTGAAGCTCGGTTCGATTTTGGTTTGCGCGTGTAACAGGGTCACCACTTCCCTTTGGTTCATGTACAGCTGCAAACACCGCTCCACCAGGTTCTGCACCAGCTGCACGTCGAGGCTGGAGAGCATGGTTTCGTTGGCGGGCGATGAAGATGGGTGGCCTGCTGCAGGTCGGGCCCCGGGTTTCTCCATGTCAGGCGCCGGAGCCGCCTCATTCACGCTCGTCAACATCTCGCGGTTCCCGTTCCCGGAAGGGTTGACCCCCGGAGTGGGGACCCGCCTGTGCGGCGAGAGTGGCGGCGGGATTGCACCTCGTTTTCCCGAAAAGCGCACTTTTATTTTTTTTCGGGGCGCCCGATATATTTTCGCCTCGACCAGACATAAACGTGTCATTCTGGCAAGCACCATGTCCAACGCTATCCTGAGCGCCTCCGTGTCTCCGCCGGGATTTTGCGTGTCCCGACGGCCGAGCACCAGCCACCGATGCTACCGTGCGCGACGACCCCTTTCTGTCGTGCCCCGCGCCGCCACTGACGACGACACTCCGAACGATTCTGTGGTGGAGCCCACCTCTGATCCAGTCATCACCGACAACGTCCCAAAAAAACAAAAAGGCCTGGGGAAGGGCGTGAACCTGTTCGACCCCGCGGCGACGGCGAGCCGGTTCATTACGCGGCGGTTCGGTTTCACGGGGGGCTTGGTGTTCGTGGGGTTACTAGCGTCCGTGGAAGGGCGGGAAATCGTTGGGGCGTTGCTTGAGAAGGATGAGGATGTTGTGAATGGGGTGGAAACGACCACGGGTACGTATTGCGCGTTTCCCAAATCCTGGCACGATGTTTTACCTCTAACGCTGGTGACTGTTTGTCCATACATCGCCCAACACGGGACTGACACTTTTCTTTACAAACAACGGATTCGGGGCTGCGATGGGTGGACTCCAAACGAGGCGGCGGCGCCGGCCCTCCCAAAAAAGGCGACTTCGTGGGTGTGCATTTAGTAATCGCAAACGCGGAGACCGGCCAGACGTACTTGGACACGAAAGCGAACAAAAAACCAATCGCGTTTACGTTTCAAAACAAACAAACCTTCGCCCCGAACTGCGTCGGGTTGGAAGAAGCGGTTTCCACGATGAAACGAGGCGGCGTGCGTGTCGTTGTCGTGCCGTCGGAGCTGGCGTACGGCGCGAACGGCGCGGTATTCGCGAACGGCGCGCGCGTTCCCCCCAACACCGCGCTGAAAATAACCGTCTCCGTTGAAGACATCTCGCCGAGCTACTTGTGACGACGGTAAAGGGAAAGGAGGAGGGAGGGTGGGGTGGGGAGGATATCGATGAAACAATGATAGACTATGTTTGTTTGTTTTTAATCGAACGTCGAGCTAATAACAGTTTGTGGTTTCATCAGTCAAATTGTCACACAGTCTGTATCTACGTAGTCGGCAATACCGTAATACCCCCCCCCCCATCACCGTGTCGCGTTCCAGTTCCGTCGCCGTTTCCACCCCCACCCCCCCACCACGACCCGCGACCGCTCCGCGCTTACCCCGCCGTACCACTGCATGTCTCGGCGCATGAAATACGCCGCGGTTCGTTCGGCGATCGTTGACGGCACGACGATGTCCCACAAGAGTTCGTTCGCCGTGGGGTACTCGCCGTGCGAAACTTTTTCGCCGACGAACCGGGCGACTATTATGAAGAAACTCACCAACCCAGGCGGGTTGGTGTTCGTTATGCCGTGCCGGAACCCGAACCCCAGCGTTACCCACGCCACCGCACGCGCGATGCGCTGGCCGTGCGTTGTCATGCTGCGCATCATCTTACACGCGAACCAGTTGCTGGCTAGTGCAGGCGAGTTCATTATCTTGCGACGGGTAAAACAAAGTGTCAGTCTTGTTTGGCAACCAGTGCGTCAGGATTTGGGAAAGGCTCATTCGCCTCCGCACTACCAGTCTAAAGCCTTAGTATTGAGTTGTGAATTGCACCAACCCCAGGCGTTTGAGCCTGGGCTTTTCTGTCTAATAAGAAGCCCGGAGCGTTCGTGACAAACCTGAAAGGCCCAATACGTACCAGCAGCAGTACAATTTGCCTCCGCGCCGCTTTTCGGCAATACGCCGCGTGCGCGCCTCTTCCCTTCGGTGTGCCCCAACCCGCGTACGCTTCGTAGAAACACAAAAAACTGACAAAGAACGAGGTGAAGAAATTAACCAAACCGCACAAATCCGCCGCCTGCGTGGTTGCCGCGCCGAACAACCAGCGCGCGTATTCAATAAAGTCGGCTGATTTGTAGCTCAACGTGAAGACGGAGAGGTAATGCACCATGAGGATCCAGGACACGATTGCCGTGAGCTCCGCGGACTGGTCCCTGGTTAGCCCTTTCAGCCACCGCGCCGCCCGGCGCATCGCGAGGGAAGGCGCGTGATTCGCCACGATGGAAAGCGCGGTTCGCGTGCGTTCCCGATTTTTTGGAGGAACCCCGGGTTCGGGTTCGGTGATTGACACGCGCGATGATGGTGTGCGGCCGGACGCGTTCCCCAGCCCTCCATTCTCGGGGACGCGAGATGACATCGCGCGCGTTTCCGTTAACAACGACGTGTCCAAAATACCCGCAGTTATATGGAACCTCGAGGTACACCGTCGAGGTTGGGGATCAGCGCTCCCCGGTAAGTGAGGAAGATTCAACATGAAGCTCCTGAATATCAACGAACAAGCTCGGTGGTTTTTAGAGATTGTGGGACGTGTTTCTCGAGTTTACGCGGTGTTTTTGCACATACAAATAGTCGTAACATTTCGTTAATGTTTTGTTCTACATCCGTTCGACAAATCTTTTTCCACCCTTCGGAATCCCTTTGCAAAAGTTCCGTATGAGTATCTAGTGTAGAGCTGAAATAATAATTAAAATGTCGTCAAAGTGACGTCTAACTGTCGTCAAAGTGTCGTCTAACTGTCGTTCCACTTCCAATCCAAACAGTCCCTTCTCGTGCGTGACTTCTCCGCGCACGCCCCCCACGCAAGGCTCCACAACCTTCAGTATCCTCAGGTGCGTGCACACCGCGTTGGTGGCGCGTTCGCGCGGCACCCGCGCCCGGGGGGCACCCCTCTCACTGCTTCCCTCGACTGCTTCCAAAAAGTGTCGAACAGGGTTTGGGTAAAAAACCGAATCGCCGCCCTCGCCCCTGCCCCTGCCGCGCGTGTGCTGGGGTTCCGATTGGGATGACGCGCTCGGAAATGGTGCGCGTTATTCTGACTACATCGGAGACGGGCTAGATCTTGATGGTTATTACTACAAGGATGCAGATGATTTTGATTCCGAGTTGGGCGACGCCCTCATCGCCGTGGACTTTGGCACAGTTGACGGCACCAACCTCACTGCCAAGAGCCTCGCGTGTGGTTATGTCTACACGTGCGCGTTGCTGAGCGACGACACCATCAAGTGCTGGGGTTATAATAGCAAAGGCCAGCTCGGACAAGGCAACACCGCTACTATCGGCGACGGCGCCGGCGAGATGGGCAACGCCCTGGTTGCCGTCGACCTCGGCACCGGCCTCACCGCCAAGAGCGTTTTGTGTGGTGATGAACACACGTGTGCAGTGCTGAGCGACGCCACCATCAAGTGCTGGGGATACAACAGGAAAGGCGAGCTCGGACAGGGTAACACCGACGCTATCGGCGACGAAGTCGGCGAGATGGGCGACAACCTGGCTCCCGTCGACCTCGGCACCGACGGTAGCGGCAACAACCTCACTGCCAAGAGCCTCGCGTGTGGTTATCAATACACGTGCGCAGTGCTGAACGACGATACCCTGAAGTGCTGGGGGAGAAATTACGAAGGCCAAATTGGTGAAAAGACAACCTTCGAGTTTGGCTCTGACTACGGAGACTACACTCGAGATGACTACGACATCGGCGACGAAGTCGGCGACATGGGCGACAACCTGGCTCGCGTCAACCTCGGCACCAATCGCACTGTCCTGACTGTCTTCATACCAAGCGATGGATACAGCACGTGTGCACTACTCGACGACTACTCCCTCAAGTGTTGGGGCGGTCGTACCGGCTCAGGCATGCTTGGAAACGAGAGAGCCGCATATTTTGATGACTACATCGGCGACGGAATGGAAGTAATGGATAACGGTGACCAGGTAGTCACCAGCGTTACGGAGATGGGAGACAACCTCGTTCCCGTCAACCTCGGCACCGGTCGCACGGTGTGAAAAATTTACTGCTCTGCGAACGAATTCGTTTCTTCCAACGCGTGCACCGCGTGCCTCGGCGGGACGACGAACGCCGCCGGCGACGACGCGAGTGGATCGGAAACGACGTGCGACAGAAATGTCGTTCCTTCCCCTCCCCCAGGGAATACGTCATCACCACCTCCAAACACCACAGCTGTGCCACCACCACCACCACCGTCTTCACCACCTCGACTGGCTTTGAATGATCAGGAGAGTTCCGCTTCGAGATATTCTGCTCTATCGGTTCTCGTGGTGATCGTTCTCGTGGCATTCATGGGGTAGGTCCGGGTGCGCGGAGAGTTGCACCGAGAGAAGAGCCAGGTTCGGGTTCAACGTGTAGATCGGTTTGTGCGTTGGGTGTGTGAGTTGGATGTTGTAAGGAAAGGGAACAATCGTCCCGTGTGGAAAATTTCTCTCGTACCGCGGACTCCGTCGCAGTGTCGTTCACCGCGGTAACAAGCACGACGTCGGTTTCCGTGTCAAGCACCACGTCCGCGCCCCAACCACACGCCCTCGTACTCCCGGGGGAGTCATCCACCAGAACCGCGACGCGGCGGCGACGCGCCATGGGGCGTGAAGAAGTGTCGTTGCTTCCGGAAACAGTTTTTTAAGACGCAAGTCGTGGTTTCTTGCAGAGTTGCATTCGGTTGGGGTAGGGTAACTAAACATACGTCGCCCCCCGCGAGATCTGACTTTACGTGCTTTGTCTTTTTGAAGTGTGGGTGTTATCCATTCAATACACACGCGTCGTCTACTTTTTCGTCTCCATCAACCGCGGCAGCCGTTCCGCGACGTCCCGTTTCGTCACGTTGACGCTCGCCACGTTTCCGTTCAGGCGCACCAAACCGCTCGGCGCCCCGTTTGGCTTTGAGACTTGTTTGCACCGGACGAGGGACACGCTTCCTTTCCCCGCGTTGCGTGTTTTGCTATTTTCAAACGCCAAAACCGCGGCGTCGCGAACCGTTTCTCTCGGCGGCTCAGCCTCGACGCACCGAATCACGACGTGCGACCCGGGCGACCCGGCGACGTGCATCCACCACTCGTCGTCGCGTCGGTGTTGGGGGTTACACGAAAGCTCGTCGTTGTCCTCCGACTTCCGCCCGACTACGATTTCGACGCCGTCTAAAGAAACATACGTCCAGTACGGCTTCCTCGGCCCGGTGGGCGCTCCTTTTTGTCGCGGAGGTCCCCGTGGCGCGCGCCGCGGCGGCGCGTCGCCAACCTCCAACGCGATCGCCGTCGCCACCGAGAGTTCCATCCGCGCGTCGCTTGCGTGTTTGATTTCGCGAAGTTGCTCAGTCAGTGCGTGCATTTTCACAGCTCGTTCCTTGAGCTCCTTGAGCTCTTGTTCAAAAACCAGCACGTCAGGACACTTCTCCAGTTGTTCGAGGGACACCAGAGGGTCGTGTTCCAGCGCCGCGACCTGTTCAAGCGCGAGTCGCAACTTGGTGGTGGCTTTGGCGACTTTTTTGGTCGTGCGATCGGAGTGCCTTCTGGCTTCCGCGGTCAAACCCGCGATGTCCCATTCACTGGCGGGCTTGTCGTCACCGTTGGCGGCGCGCGTGGACAAGACACGCCGCGCGCCGCTCACCGTGTGCGACCGCGAGACGTGCCTCTGGAACGCGAAGACAAACGCGTCCGTGTTGCCGTGGAACGTGAGCGACGAAAGACGACGTCGCACGCAGGCCGATTTCGCCATCGCGCGCATCGGAGTCGCCCAAAGCGCCATCGTCGCGGATGCCATCGCGGTACCGACCCGGCCCTGTACGGTCGATCAGAGGGGTACCACGCCGAGGGAAATGGACCGGCGACCACGCGCGGTGTCGCGCGAACGCCCGACAACTGTGACGTAGAAACGGGAAAGCGGATGTGATGAATACTTTTGGATTTTTGATTAGAGAAACATTTTGCGATGATGTTGGTCCGACCCCTTCTGCGGCGCCGGGTGAAGCAAGTACCACCCATCGTGGCACAGTTAGCTACAGTGCGACGGTTGCAAATGTAATACCTTTTGAAGGTTGCCCCTTGCCAAATAAATTCTAGACTATTTACTCACTCGCGTCGCTCTCCGTTTGTTTTTCAATCGTCTCGATCGCCATCAGCGCTACCGCCAGAAACGCCGTGCCCAGCGCCGCGCCGCCCGCCGTGTCCGACACCCAGTGCCTGTTCCCCAGCACACGACACGTCCCGGTGGTCGCGATGGCGGCGATCCACATGATGCGCACGAATGTGTCGTGAGGCGCGGTGGTAGATTTTTTTGTGGGCTGAGCCTTTTCCTCTGCGTCGTCATCATCGTTGCCAAACACACTTCGGGTCACCGGATCGAGCAACGCAAACAACGCCAACCCGCAACACACGGTTGTCGCGCACGTGTGTCCTGACGGAAACGCGTATGATGTCAACCCGAGTTGCGGCCTTGTTCTTTGGTAGTGGGTTTTTAACACATCCACCGCGATGGCGGCGGCGCCAATGGTCGCCCAACTTATTGCAAGCCGCGGGCGTACCGAAACCGGGCCTTTTATTAGTAACAACGCCGTGGCGAAACCAACGAACGCCAAGGAAAACTCGGGAAACACGTTGGACACCGCCCTCGCCACACCCCGGCCCTCCTCGGAACTCGACGCCAACACCAAGTTTCGTACGTTTTCGTCAATCAAAGTTCGAAACCGCGTGTCCAGAGAAAGCACGCCAAACTCACCCGCGGACAACAGCAACACAGACACCGACCCTACGCGTCGTTTCGGTGTTTCCGATTGTTCGCCATTATTTTCAGATGCACGACAAACCCACCCACCTCGGTGTCCTTTCCTTCCAAGAAGCACGCCGGGTTCGTGGCACCGCCGTCTGGACACGGCGAACCGGGTGCGTATCACCGACACCGACGTTCGTGGCGAAGCAAAACGCACGCCAAACCCCGCCATCGCCGCGCGCGCCTCGCTTGTGATGGAAATGGAAAAAATGAAGTGTTATCGAGGCCGAAAATTTGCTCGTCCCCGCTTGCCGCTTTCAGTTTCAGTCAGCCGACACACTCAAGAATCCCGCCGCGCGCGCGCCTGCGCCACACTCAGGCGCACGTCCCCGCCCTAAAAAACACTTCGCGATGGGCCACTCTCAGCGTGCTAAGTTCAAGCGCGAGGTCCGGGTGCAGCGACGGGAACAGGAAACCCCGAAAGAGCAGGAGCGGAAGAGCGCGGTGCAGTTGGCTCTTGAGAGGGCGGCGGCGGCGCCTAAGGTTGAGCAGAAAAACTCGCGGGTCGAGGATCCTTCGGACGAGAAACGACACAACCGCAGGCAAGGCCCTGAGATTTCCTTTGACAAGGAAACGCTGGCGTTCGTTGAGGAAGCGCGGGCGCACCACCTTGCGAGCGCGAAGTGGGGCATCACGGCCCCGGCGATGCTGCAAAAGAAGAAAGGCGTGGTGATTAAAAAACTCGCCAGTACGGGCGCGCGGCTCGCCGCGTCGTTCCAAAACGACAGCAAACAAAGGAAAGGCCAAAAGCAAATCATCAAAGCCGTGATGGCGCGGGGGATACCGGTGAAGGGAGGCGTGGTTAAGAAAGCAACCAAAGCGAGAGCCACACGGAAGTAGATACGTAGAAATAAGGGAAAGGAGATGATGTGATGATACGCAGATGTTTGATTGACGCGAGCACGACACTTTTTTTTTAATATTTTTCGTCACACTTCTCGGTGCACAAGCTACGCGTCGCACATCGGTTTCGGCGTCGCTCTATTTCCAAACCCAGGCAGCTGGTGTATCCACTGCGGCCCGAAATTCACCCCAACCTCACACGGGCTACCGAGGCTTCCGGACAAGGTGTACAGCGACACGGACGGGAAATACGCACCGCCGCCTTCCGAATTTACCGCGAACGAAAACGCGTCGCCTTGGGGAACGCCGTTTTTGGCGAAGCTCACGAAACCGAATCGCGTTTTTTTTTCTTTTTGGGGATCCTCTTTTTTGTCCCCAACCACGTCTTCGGTGTCTTGTTTCTTTGGTGTCAGTCCGGCTGCGGTGTTGTCTGGATCGGTAGCACCAAGGCCTGCTCCTTTTTGTTCCTTTTGCACACTCGTGTCCTCACCGGCGGCGGGCGCTTCTGTTTTTTCGTCGTCTGAGTCTTTTTTTTCTTCCCCGCTCGCTGATTGTAATTCCCATTCCTCCACAGGCAACTCCAGGTAGCACCCGATGACGTCCCCTGCTGCGAACGGGTCTCCGTATTTTTCCCGCCTCCCGCCGCTGACTTTCTCCCCCCCCACGTCGCAGTACGCGAACCCGTCACCGTCCGCCCCGACCGGGGTGTCGTTTCCGAGTAACCGCTTCCCCCACCCCACGCGCACGTGCCCGGTTTCCCCCAGGTTGGACACCACGCATTCGAAAAACCAAGCCCCGCTCGCTACGCCGAAGTTCGGCTGTGAAGTGAGGTACCCCTTGGTGGATTTCACGACGTAGCTGCTTCGCACGGTTTGGGTGTCAACAGGTGTCAACGGTTTCGTGACTCCGGACAACACTTGTTTCGTGGTTTCTTCACCCAATGGAACCGCCGCCGCGAGCGCTTGGTACCGCGAAACCTTGAACGCGCTGGAAAGCGCGTCGTCCCCGAAATCCCCTCCGCCCGTGTCTTGGGTCGACTTCCCAGGTGTGGGTGTCGGTTCGTCTTCCGCTTTGCGCTTCAGCGACTGCGAAGCCACGAAAGCGGGAACCGGCAGCGCCGCCGCACTCGGAGGCGCCTCGAGGGACATTGCAGCGTGCTGACGCGCACCGCGCTGTGAAAGTGAAAGCAAGTGCGAAGGAAAATTCTTACGCAAAAGAAGCTCTCGAAAAGCCGATCGATCGTATCTTCGTTCGTCGTCCGTTCCACCGCCTCGCCAGATGTTGTCCCGCCGACACCCCGCAAAGGCACAGAGCTCGATCTTTTAACCGCGGTTGCGTCGACGTGCGATGTTTGCGGTGTCGTGCGTCGCACCTCACGCGCGTCCGGTGGTGACGCACCCGGTGGTGGGCCGAAACACCGGACAAAGGCGAGGTGGAAATCGAGCGGTGCTATGCACCGCGAGCAGCGCTTCCGGTGACGGTACCGTCGACTACAAAAAATTCCGAGTCCTGATCACGGGCTCCACGAAAGGCCTGGGTTTCGCTTTGGCCCGGGGGTTCCTTGAGAACGGGGACCAAGTGGTGGTCACGTCACGCGACGAAAACCGAGTCCTGGAGACCTTGGCAAGTTTGCGAAACGATTTCGGTTCCGCAAAAGTTTTCGGAATCGCCGCCGACGTTTCCAACCCCGACTCCGTGGCCAAACTTTGCGCGTTCGCGAAACACGAAATGGGAGGGGTCGATATTTGGATCAACAACGCCGGGGCGAACGGGTATGTCTACGCGAACCTGGTGGAGTGTGACCCAGACGTTTTAAAAGAAATCGTGCTTACCAATTCGCTCGGCGCGCTTTTGTGTTGCCAAAGCGCGATTGCGATGATGCGCGAACAGGTGAGGAACTTTCCCATTCACCACGTTCCGCCTCCCTGATCACAGCCCCTGTTTGGCCTTCACGCATTGAAAGGAAGTGCACTACTGGTAACTCGTTCTGGCGTACTCGCGGCTCTGTGCCAAATACATCACAAACGCACTGTTTGCGCATACAGTAAGACTCAAGACTGACACTTTCGGCTTTTACAATCAGGAAACAGGCGGGCACGTGTTCAACATGCTCGGCGCGGGGTCTGACGGGTCCCCGACTGTTAAGTACGCCGCGTACGGCCACACCAAGGCTGGTATGACCCAGCTCACGAAAACGTTAGCCAAAGAAGTGGCCGGTACGAACGTCGCAGTGCACGCGCTTTCGCCCGGGATGGTACGGCCTTGCGCGTTTCCCAAATCCCGCCTCCCTGTTTCAAGCCCCGTTCGTGACGTCCACTAGTCATTAAAAGGAAGTATACTACATACAGCACAAGTGCACTGTTTTACAGAAGCTGGTGACTGTTTGTACATACATCGAGGTATACAGTAAGACTCAAGACTGACACTTTGTTTTACCTATCGTAAGGTGTTCACCGAGTTGATTTCGTCGGGGCGGTTCGCGTTTGGAAAACAAGGGCGCTTTTTCGTAAACACACTCGCGGAGCCGCCGGAAGTCCCCGCCGTGAACTTAGTGGCCAAGATTCGGGGCTTCGTCGGTGAGGTTGACAGTAGTGGAAACCCGAGTAGTACAGGTAGTCCACTGGATTCTTTCCTGAAGAAGGAATCCATGACCTTCGAAGTCCTGACCCCGCGCGTCGCGCTTACAAAAATCCTGCGAAGACTCGTGCTGGGCGAAGGCAAGGACCGGTACTACCCCGAGAGCGACGAGAGTTGAAGTAGTAGTAGACGAGATTTTCTATGTAGTAGTAGTCCACTCATACATCACTACACGTGTCGCCCTCTATGGTTTCGTTGCCTAGATAGTCACCCTCAAGAATCGCCTCACTGCGTTTTCTGAATAGGCAGGAACAGCTTGAACTCTGGCGGCAGTTCCTCCTCCGTGTACAAACGGTCCGAGAAGTATATGCGCCGGATACGGCAGTTGGCGTGGATCTGCACCCGCAGCGTCTCCACGTAGTTCGTGCCGTACGCTCTTCTTGTGAAGTCACTTAAGTTGAACTGGATCTGGTTCCACCCTTCGTCGAGACGCATGGGCATGGTACATATGAAGGGTTTGACCCTCGTGGTGCTTTGGTAGTTCGACGCCCGGAACCTGCGGCGCACGTTTTTGTCGTCAAGCACTTGCACTTCAAAGGAAAAGTACTTCTTTAAGTTTTTGATGATCATCACCAGGAAGGGGAGCTTTATGCCCAGGGTTTGCTTCGCGTCCGCGGGACACGAAATGTAAATCGTGCTCACGTTCGTGCCCATTATTTCAAGCACCGAACTCTGGATGTCGTTGTCCGTGAGGCGCTTGATGTGCCCGTTGCGGCATTGTTTGTCCCAAATCTGAAGCGGTTGACTTCCGATGCTGTACAGGATTGAGAGGAAGCCGCTCTGGAGAGGGAAAGGAAATATAACAAGGAAACAGGTCAGCGACAGGGATAATGTGTTACCTAACACGCAACGGATCGGATCCGCGGCGTGAACAACTACTGTGAGTGAACGGGGACGGAGGCAGAAGAAATGAAGAATGGATACACAGGCATTTACGCCATTTACGGACCTGGAACGTGTTTTCTGCGAAGAGACGCGCGCGTGGGTTGGGGAGAGGTGGGTGGGAGGGAGGGACGGGTGGGTCAGCACGACGATTGCTGGTAAGAACGTGACGCGCGACACTCGTTTTTGTTCCGGAAAACGCGATGGGAACCCTCGCACAGCGCCATGATCGTTGGACTTACTAAACATCCCGCCCGCCCGCCCGAAAGAAAAGTCCGTTTAGGATTGCACCACCCACACCGGCAACAAACCAAGCGCTTGTTTCGACTACGACCGGAACCGGACTCGATCGATACGCACGACTGGCGTGAGCACGATTCGGAACTGGCGTGCGGAGCCGATTCCTCGCGCGCGTCACGTGTGCGTGACCAGGGGGATGACGAGGGCACTCGAAAGAAAACCAAATCGTTCGTTTCCTCTTTTGGTAACACATGAACATCCCCCTTCGCAAACGTGCACTTAACCGAGGTCCAAATTACTTCTATCAGGCAACGAGAGAGTTATGAAAAGAATACTATGTGAAACGTAGTCCAGAGTAGCGTATTAGTGCTTTAAGTTGAGGTTTAAATCTGCGAGATCTCCTGCTTGCCACGCTTGCGGAAGTGCGGATAAAGCGCGATCCCGGCTTGCGTCGCGTCACACCTATCCCCCTGGACGGCACCGCGATGACTTCTTTCGTGTTAAACGCCGTGGGCGTTGTGACTCCGCGCGCGTGCGTTCACGCGCGCGCCGCGTCTCGACCCCAACGACTGGCCGGCCCTGTGACCAGCCTCCGCGCGCAATCGGGATCGGCGTGCTCGCCCAGCGTCGTGCCCGCCCGCCGCCAGAATGGCCGGTCTCTGCAACTGCAGGGGTCGTGGAACACCTGTGGCTTGTCAAGACGCGCGCCGGTCACCGCAGTCGGGTCCCACTCGGGTCCCACGCCTGAAGTGGAGGAAGAGGAAGGCTCCGCCCTGGATTTCCCGGAAGAGTACGTCAGGGCGGTACCAAGCCGCAGGCCGGATATCTTCCCTGATTTGAGGGAACCGAAAACGCCGATGCCGAAACCCATGCCGGGCGACCCGGAAGTCCCGGACGAAGAGGAGGAGGAAATCGAACGCAAAAAGAACCCCGGGGAGCCCGGGACGAACCCGGATGAAGACGAGGACGAGGAAAACGGGCGGCCCAAGAAAAACGACGAAGAGGAGGAGGAGTAAGGGGTTGGGGTGCGTGGCACTTTTTAGCGCGATCGAAAGACGACTTCGCGACGACGAGAAACAAGATTTATTGTACACACCACCACGGCTACCTACCCGGTGGTCCGTTTCCGGTTCATCTCCGCCCTCGCGTTCATGTTTTCAAGCACCAGCCTGGCTACGGGAAGAAATTCGACTTCCGTTTTTGGCGTATCCACTTTACTGGTACTTTCCGGCATTTTAATCCCATCCTGTTCCAACGCCGGGCAACGCAGCTCGAGTTTTTGCAAGTTTTCACACGCGCTTAAATCCAGCTCGGCCAAGGTATCGGACCAAATCATCAACGTTTTCACACCAACGCACCCATCTAGCGTAACCGAGGTTAGGTTCTTAACCTGCACCAGCGCCTTTTCCAGTGAAACGCACTTGCTTAAGTTCACGACGAGTAAACTGTCGGACTGCAACAGCACGAAACGCAACGACGCGCACCGCGACAGGTCGAGCCGTTGCAACGACACGCAGCTCGTGGTTGGCGAACACACAAACTTGGTGAGTTTTTTGGATCCCCGGAACTCCATTTTCGTCAAACCAGGGGGGGACAGCGTAACCACCTCTTCAGGGAAAGCATCAACAAGAGACGGGGTGTGCGTGATGCAGATCTGGAGGGTTTGCGGGGGGACGAATGATGATTGATTGATGTCAGTGCGTTTGGAGGGCAGAAAAAAAGAGAGCCTGATTTGGAAACAAACGGTAAACACGACGTACCTCGGTTGCGTTCACGAGAATGCGTTCCCGCAACGCCCCCCAGGTTGGCCAATCATCCGCGTCGGGCAGCGCATCCGCGGGCCGGTCCCACACCCCGCTTTCCACCGCCTGCGTTTCACGACAGGAACGCGTTGCGTTAGAGAAATTCGAGAAATTCCGTGTAGATGGAGATAAAATCTCACCGCGAGGAACACCATACTTACCCGTTCCCACCCAGGGTCGTGTCGTGGCTCCACCGCGGCTTTTGCGATCTTCGCCGGGGCTTTATCTTTCGCCATCACCAACCCGCACGCGCTCGCCTCGCCTCGCGCGCCTGGTCGTGTGTAAGTCAACCAGCCTTTGCGAGGCACTGACAAAGGCCATTTTTCTCGTTTCGGTCTGGGATTTTTTTGGCGCACGCTTTTTTTTTGGAGCCTCGGACGCTCGGAGGCGGCGGCTCGACCAGATCGTTTGCGCACCGCGCGAGCTTCAGACCGCCGCCATCGTCGGTGTGTGAAGCGTCATGTACGGTGGAGATGTGTATAACCAGAACGCGAGCGCGGCTGGTGTGACGTACAACTGCGGAGGTGCGCCCCGACCTCTCTCCCTCCGTGGGTCTGTCCCGCCTTGTGGGTTCCGTTTCCGCGAATTGCCACTCACCAACCAACCCACACGCCTGTCCTCTCCCATCGCAGACTGCGGCTCCGAAGTCGTGCTTCGTCCCGGAGATATCGTCATCTGCCGTGAATGCGGATACCGCATCTTGTACAAGAAACGCACGAAACAAAGTACGTGACGTGAACACGTGAACCCCGAGTGCGAATGATCTTTTTTCTTTTCTTTCTTTCTTGTCGTGGAGCGTGTGATTTGATTCCGTCCGCATCCGCGGGCGTTCGCGAAACAAGCCCTGACCTTTCCCCTTTTCTTTTCGTTTCTTTGTTTCGCAGTCGTTCAGTTCGAAGCGCGGTGAGCGTAGTGCGTTTGCGCGTGTCACGATGTTCGCCAGTGTGGGTTTGAGACCGTGAAAGCGCGCGGCGAGGAACGCGTGATTTGTGATGAACGAGGATTGATTTTCTTTTTTCTTTTTTCTAAAACTTCGCTGATTTACAACGAGGAATTGATCTACACGCGGTCCTAGCAAGGGACTCTGTTGTTCCCTTTCTTTTCCACGTACGCCGCCGCTAAACACACTCACACAAATACGCTCCTTACCTTAAGCAAACCTTAACTCAAATCGCGCCCCCTTCGTCTTTCCATTTGTGCGCGCACGACACGCACTGGAAGAACAGGGACATGCCCTCTGATGTGGTGAGGGAAAAAAACACCGCTTCGTTGTGTTCGCAGTGCGGGCACTGCACGTCTCCTGACCGGGGAAGCGTCGGGTCCGAACGCACGTCCTGAATCACCGTCGTGGTCTCAGCCGCGGTGTGGTGAATGTTGTGCCGGTACACGCAGTGATCGTCCGCGTCGACTTCGTACTTGCAGTTCTTGCACACGTACACCAACTTCTTCCTGGCGCGATCTTCCCGCGGGTACAACAGATCGTTGGACGTGGGGCAGAACCGAAGCTTCACCGCGCCCAGGCGACCCGCCGTTTCCCCCACCAGCGCGTGATCGCCCGTCACAAGAGCGCTGGCCATGGTCAACGACGAAACCGACCTGCGTCGTCGGGCGCCGTCCTCCTATGGCGGGCGCGAGGATTCGGCGAGGGAAATGATGTTTTGCCGCCACGGAAAATAAATCGTATGACTGTATGAGCAATTAGTTTCATCAATCAGCGCGGCGCTCCACACGAGGTGAAAAAAAGAGGTCACAAGGGCTTTGGTTGTTTGGTCCTGATGCGTTTGCACGCACTTCCCTACGCACCCCCAGGACGCGGCCGGTGGGGTCCTCGCCGCGTGTCGACGTCACCGATGGCCTCCGCGTGTGTCCATGTCCCTACCCTCGGTTCGTCTGGGTTGAAAACCTCGACTCGGGTTGACCGAAGAAGTGTGTTTCACCGCAAGCGAGGGGAGTGTCGAAATCGAAAGGTTTCGCACGTCACGTCGTGTTCGCGCTCGCTGATCCGCAGCATCGGCGACAAAATCCGCCGCGGGGAGACGAGCGCGGAGGAGGTGACTAAAAGCTACCTGGCGACTCTCGCGAAATCCAACGAAAAACTGGGAAGCTTCGTTTCGGTGACCGGCGTTGGGGCGTTGGCCAGCGCGAGGGCGGTTGACCAGGCGCGTACGCGTGGCGAAAAACTGGGGCCTCTGGCTGGTATTCCCATTGCGATCAAAGACAACATCTGCGTGACTGAAGGGTTCACCACCGCGGGGTCCAAGCTTCTCGCAAACCACAAAAGCCCGTACGACGCGACGGTGTTTACGCAGCTGAAAAACGCGGGGTGCGTTTTGCTGGGCAAAACGAACATGGACGAGTTCGGGATGGGGAGCACCACCGGGACCGGGGCGACCGGCAAAACAAAGAACCCGTGGGACTTGTCGCGCGTGCCGGGCGGCAGCAGCGGAGGAAGCGCCGCGGCGGTCGCGTCAGGGCAGTGCGTCGCCGCCCTGGGCAGTGACACCGGGGGCAGCATAAGGCAACCGGCTTCGTTCTGTGGGGTGGTGGGGTTGAAACCAACCTTCGGGTTGGTAAGCAGACACGGCCTCGTGTCGTACGCGTCATCCTTCGACTGTATAGGGCCGGTGACCAGTTCAGTGGAGGACGCGGCGTTTCTGTTGACCGCGATGTGCGACGGCGTTGACGATACAGGGAAAAACGACTCCACAAAACAAACCGCGGAGGCGCGGGTTGATTACACCGCGGGCTTGATCGATTTGGAAAACCTCACCTCGCGGCCGTTAGCCGGCAAGAGGTTCGCGCTGATCAAGGAAACCGTGGGCCACGGCGTGGACCAAGGCGTGATTGATTGCGTCATCAACTGTGCAAAGGAAATGGAAAACCTCGGTGCGTGTGTCGACGTAGTTTCCTGCCCCACCTTCGCCCTGGGGCTCCCCGCGTACTACATCCTCGCCCTAGCCGAGGCGAGCTCGAACCTGGCGAGGTACGACGCGGTTCGGTACGGCGTGCCGGACACGAGCCGCACGGACGGGTTCGGTAAGTATTTCCCATTCAACACATTCCGCCGACTGACTGCTCATACAAGACTGACACTTTTTTTTTTATCTCTAGGCGACGAAGTCAAGCGGCGCGTACTGATGGGCAGCTACGCCCTTTCCTACGGCCACAGCGACGCGTACTACGGAAGAGCGCAAGCCACGCAAACGTTGGTCGAAATGGATCTGGGCTCGAAATTTACAGCCGGGTACCACGCGCTGCTCACGCCCGCCGCGCCGTCGGTGGCGTACCCAATTGACGCGAAACAGGACGACCCCCTAGCGATGTTCGCGGGCGACGCCATGACCGTGAACGTTAACTTAGCCGGGCTTCCCGCGATCGTGATTAGGGGGGGATTTTCTTTGGCATCAAACGGAACGCAAATGCCCGTCGGGGTACAGATGATCGGCAAGCCCTTCGGTGAGGCCGAGCTGTTAGCAAACGCGCACGCGTTCGAACTCGCGACGTTCGACACGGTGAACAAGGAATGGGCGTTTAGGGAAACCTTTTGACCCGCGGGGGGAGTTTTTTTCAACTTGATTTAAACCAGAGTTTCATTTGTGCTGTGCTTCCCTTCGTCTTTTCCGCTGGTACCGTTCCCGTTTCCAAAATGCTCAAGGTGGGCAATTGATTTCGTGTATGTCACGGTTCCGTTGGCTTGTTTTTGTGCAACCACGCTAGCACGTTCTCGTGTTGATTCGCCTTCGCCTCCGCTTCGCAACGATCCCAAATCCACTCGCACCCGTTCGCGCGCGCCCACTGTAGCAACTCGAGGTTCCCGCCTAACGCCACCCCCGAGCACGTCTCCTCGTTCCACTTGCACCCGTTGGCGCGCGCCCACTGCAGCACCTCGAGGTGCCCACCCATCGCCGCATTGTGGCATGTCCTCTCGTCCCACGGACATCCGTTCGCGCGCGCCCACTGCAGCACCTCGAAATGCCCGCCACATGCCGCCCCAAAGCACGTCCTCTTGTCCCACGGACAGCCGTTAGTGCGCGCCCACTGTAGCACCTCGAGGTGCCCAGCCATCGCCGCCATTGAGCACGTCCTCTCGTCCCACGGACATCCGTTCGCGCGCGCCCACTGCAGCACCTCAAGGTGCCCGTTCTGCGCCGTGTACACGCACGTATCCACGCGCCACGGGCATCCGTTCTCGTGCGCCCACCTCAGCACCTCGAGATGTCCGCGACATGCCGCGAACTCGCATGTTTCCTCATCCCACGGACAGCCGTTCGCGCGTGCCCACTGTAGCACATCAAGGCGCCCGTTCCCCGCCGCCCACGAGCACGTCCTCTCGTCCCACGGGCACCCGTCCGCGCGCAACCACTGCAGCACATCGAGGTGCCCGCCCATCGCCACCTCCGCGCACGTCCACTCATCCCACGGGCAGCCGTTCGCGTGCGCCCACTGCAGCACCTCAAGGTGCCCGCCCCCCACCGCCCCAGAGCACGTGTTTGTATCCCACGGGCAGCTGTTCGCGTGCGCCCACTGCAGGACATCGAGGCGTCCGTTCCCCGCGGCGCCCGAGCACGTCTCCTCGTCCCACGGGCAGACGTTCTCGCGCAACTACTGCAGAACCTCAAGTTTTCCGCCCTGTGCCGCTCCCTCGCACGTGGTTCCGGTCCACGGGCAGTCGTTCGCGCGCGCCCACTGCAGCACCTCGAGGTGCCCGCCCCTTGCCGCACAGTAGCACGTAAACGTGTTCCACGGACAGCCGTTCGCGCGCGCCCACTGCATAACCTCAAGTTGTCCGCCCCTTGCCGCCCCCGCGCACGTGAATGCGTCCCACGGCCAGCCGTCCGCGCGCAACGCCTGCAACTTCTCGAGGTGTCCACTCCTCGCCGCTGCCTCACAAAGATATTCTTGACGCGACAGGAGACCTCGCCGTTGCCGGCGCTGCAGCGCGCTTACACATCCGAGCTCTACGGCGTCATTTTCACCAAGCTCTTCAAACCCAAGCCCCGTCACCGCTACAGCGTCGCGCATCGCGCGGCTCACCGCTGGGAGCCGTGCGAGATCGGCTGGATCGTCGAAATGCTCAGTCCTGAGAATGTGCGTGACGATGATGTCGTCGAGAAGGCCGGGGATGGCTTCTTGCGCGTCGGCAAGGCTTGCGGGAGTAGTGGCGGTCGCGATATCACCGCTCGTGTCAGTCATGCCGGTCTGCGCTGCATTGGGGGACATGTGAAGGGTGCGCGACGATGTGCGTCGTTTCGGCGAGGAAAAGTTTAAATAAAAGTCGAGTGGAGGATTCTCGATTCTGCAATATATATTCAATCGTTTCACGCTCCACTCGTTTGTGCATTCGACAGCATTCGTAAGTACAGTGTATTTGATCACAACGAGTACGAGTTGCCGTATCAGTCTTCGCCCCGCGCTGCTCTCTCAGATCGCGTTGTTTCGCACAGCGCCAACGCGACCGCGACGCGCGCCACGAAAGAGGGTTATTTTTTCCCGTCAACGCGCGCGTCGCCGCCCGGTCCTTTCCCCTTAGAAGGTTTGCCCGCCCGCGCCGTACCCCGCGGCATTATTTCCGTCCCCCAGCGTGCCTTCCGCGCCGCCCGTACTGTCGTTTTTCTTCGGGGTCGCGTCTTTCGCGGCCGTCGCTTTTTCACCCTCCGTCTCCCGGTACTTGTGCAGGTAAACCTTCAGCGGTTCCACGTACTCTTCGAATCCTAGGGTGCTCATGGCCCACAGCAAATCGTCGCCGTTGATGGTTTTCCTCTTCTCGCGCTGGCACTTGTCACTCGCCTCGCTGGTGATGAAGGAAATGAACTCCGAGACGCACTCTTGCACGGTTTCCTTCGCATCCTTGGCGATTTTAGCGTTCGCGGGGAGCGCTTTCTTCATGATGCGCGAGATGTTGGCAATTGGAAGAAACCGGTCTTGCTCGCGGACATTGCCTCCTTTCTCGTCGTCGTCGTCGTCGATATCGGGCACGGCATCTTCGCCGGCGTCGTTGTCTCCCGCCATCGTGGTCGTGGCAACAAACCCGGTTTCGCGCTACGGTCCCGGTCGCGCCCCGACGTTGTGTCCGCATTGGAGGTTTTTGATTGTTGGCTTCGGCGAATATCCACAAAGATTTGCTAAATACATGACAAACCCCTTTACTCGCCCATACACTGGTCATCAGATATAAATCCCAAATTGCCGACGCCGCCCCCAAAATTTTGGCCACTTCATACATGATGACTGGTAAACAGTCAGAATGCACTTCACTCGAGATACGCGAAAGTCCTGGGTTCGAGCCCCAGCAGGGGCATCGCCGCGAATTTATTTAGTTCGCAGCTTTCCTCCGCTTCGTCCGAATGGACGACCACCCGCTCGTGGCGACCTTGCCGTCGCCGCTTGACTTGACAGGGATCTCGAACGAGATCGTTGTGCCCCTGTAGCTCAGTTGGTTAGAACGTCGTGCTTATACAAGAGAGCCTAAACTTCTTTTTTTAACAAAGGGGTGCTGTTGTGAATTGCGAAACTACCTCAACGCGCTCGTCGCGTTTCTCGCTCGAAACGCTTTTCGGCTCCACCCGACTCTTTTACTTTCCTCGTCTCCTCACCATATAATCACCCATCTTAACACGTTCCCTTCCTCGCGGACACGAACCTTCCCAGCCCACGTAGGTCCTTTCGAATCTGGACATCCACGAACACACGGCGGGGTGACTTATTTTCCGGATCACGGCTAGATGTTGCCGGATCACTAATAGATGATGACTCGTCACTTTTTTCCTCAAACTCGCGTATTCGCCGCGCAACCTCAACCGCCTGCGCCCCGCCGTTGGTTTCAAGCAAAAGGAACCCGCCGTTGACTAGGTACCGGGCCGCTCCTTTGTATATCGGCAAAAACGCATCCATCCCCTGGCCATCGCCGCCGCACAGCGCGAGGTGCGGTTCGTGTTTTCCAACCTCGGGTTGCAACCCGGCCATGTCGCGCCGAGGGATGTACGGCGGGTTGGACACCACGCCCCCGAGGGTTCCCGAGTATTTATTTGAAGATGATGAAGCACTGACCTGTGCTGCATCTTCGCCTTCGAAAACCGCTCTTAAAGGTTCGAACCAAGACCCTTCGTGTACCTCGACGTTCACTCCGTTGCGCGTCGCGTTGTGTTTTGCCACCGCCGCGGCGGCAGGCGAAAAGTCAACCGCGTAAACGCGTGGACGAGACGGAGTTTCTTTTGCAGCAGTAGTAGTTTCGATACTACTGCTCGTCCTACTACCCATTCCTTGCACTGTCCTCTCCAGTTCCTTCGCAATCCCTATGGCGAGCGCGCCCGATCCGGTTCCCAGGTCGGCCCACGGTTTGTTTGCTAATTCGGGCGTTTCCCTCAAAACATCCACAACGAAGTCAACCATGAGCTCCGTTTCCGGGCGCGGAATCAAAACCGCGCGGGTCACCACCAGTGAAAGGTCCCTCCATTCACTGAGATTGGTGAGGTACTGCAGCGGCACGCGGTCCGTGAGGCGCGTTGTCCACAAAGCGCGTAACCCTTCCAGGCTCTCGCGCAGCAGCACAGGTTTTTCGGAAGGTTCATCTTTTTTTTCGCTTGCCGACCACGAAACCTTCACATCCGCCCCACCATCACCACCACCCACGGTGTCCTCCACGAGCCAGTCGATCTCTGTGAACAAGCTTTGTAACTCGGGCAGGTCGCTTGTTTCGGGAAGCGCCACGCGTGTTGCCGTCGCGAACTCCCGAGCCCAGACCCGCCACTCGTGTACAAGCACGGTGGACGAGGCGAGGGATGGGTTTTTTTCTTTCAAAGGTTTTGGAAAAACATTAACATTCAACTCGACTTCGGCGGTACCGAAACTCGCGCCGCACAAACGCGCGTGTGACGGGTAGTACGGCACGTACTTCACGCGCCACACGGAGCGGTGCAGACGCTCGAACCGCGCGCGAACCCGCGCGGGGGGGAGGGAAAACAGGAGCGCCATCCCGAATGAAGGAGGACAGATTCGAGATTGTGTTGACAGGGAAGTTTTTGGCAAATTTTTTGCCACTTTTTGCTTCGAATTCTTTTGGGAGCGCCGCCGACTGGCGGCGGCTGAAATACAAGTACGCACCACTCTTTTTTCTCCTCAGAACTCTCGCCCGCGCAGCCGTCGGGGTCAGCTCAAAAGGCGCAGGACGCACCGCGGCCAACATGCGTCTCGAGAAGTGCTGGTTCTGCAGTAGCACGGTGTACCCCGGGCACGGGATATGCTTCGTGCGTAACGACAGTAAGATCTTCCGTTTCTGCCGAAGCAAGTGCCACAAGAACTTCAAGATGAAACGCAACCCGCGGAAGGTGAAGTGGACGAAGGCGTACCGGGTGCTGCACGGCAAGGACGCGGCGTCGGATTCGGTGTTCCAGTTCGAACGCAAGCGCAACAGGCCGGAGAGGTACGACAGGAACGTGACGCAAAGCACGTTGCGGGCGATGAAGAAGGTGGAGGAGGTCCGGGTGCGTCGCGCGGAGCGGTTTTACGACACCAGGATGAAAGGCAAGGAATCGGAGGACAGGAAGGCGAACAAACGCGAGCTGGAACAGCAAATTCACCTGGTCAGGGCTCCCGGAGCCATCGCCAAGGAACCAACACAAGGCGCGGCGAAGAAACAAAAGGTCAAGGTCAAGGTGTCGTCAAAGGCGACGGAGGAGTACGATTAACAACCACTCGAGTGGGCAGGGACGCGCGCGGCAGCAACATTGTCGAATTTGTGATAAAAGTTTTAGGCTGCAAAAACATTGTCCAAGCCTCAAACCCTTTCGTGCCTCGGACACTCTTCAGCGCGGTGCGGTGTGCCGCACGCGGGCCGAAAATGATCTCTCCCGACGCACCGTCCTTACCGATGCACATCTTGGAGCGCACACCCGGTGGCGCGCGGATGCACGTGCACACAAGTGAGACGATGCTCAGTGACCACCCGCTCGGTAATCTGAAAACCGCGAGCATGCTGTTTTCCAGGGACGGCCGGCTGTTGGCGTGCCTCGGGTCCGAGGACGTGCGCATTTACGACACAGGGAGCAACACCGTGCTTCGCTCGCTCCCGCTGCCCGGCGCAGTCGCAATGCACTTCAGCCCAGAAGGGACGTTCATCGAGATCTACCAGAAAGCCAACGCATCCGGTGCGGGGGAGGAGAAGAACTTGAGTGTCTGGAACGTGACCACGGGCGAAAAAGTCTACGCGTGCTTCCAGAAGTCATTCAACTCCCTGTCCTGGCCGTACCTGCAGTTCAGCGCGGACGACAAGGTTGCGTGCCGAGCCGTGAGCAACGAGGTTCACTTTTTCGACACCGACAAGTTCGACGAATCCGCGGCGCGGCTTAAGGTGCCGCAGGTCGCGCTGGCCAAGCTCTCGCCCGGTGCCGACCCGAGTGTCGCGACGTTCGTCCCCGAAAAGAAGGGCATTCCCGGAAGCGTGTGCATCTATTCTCCTCCTCCGACCGGAACAGAAGGAGTGATTGAGCTGCAACCCACCGCAAGAAAGGCTTTCTTCCGGGTAAACGAGGTGGACTTCATGTGGGCGCCGGACGGTAAGGCGGTGCTCGTGCTCGGGAGCTGCGACGTGGACGTCACGAACCAGTCGTACTACGGCGAAACCAGTTTGGTTTATATGCGCGCGGACGGCCAAATCGACTGCAAGGTTCCGCTTGACAAGGAAGGCCCGGTGCACGAAGCGAAGTGGAGCCCGACAAGTGAAGAGTTCGTGGTGGTGTACGGGTACATGCCCGCGAAGGCTACTATTTTCTGCGGCAAAAAGTGCGAACCGAAGTACCAACTAGGCGCTGGGCCGCACAACACGGTGCGTTGGAACCCGTTCGGGCGGTTCATTTTGCTCGCCGGGTTCGGGAACCTTCCCGGGGATATGAAGTTCTTCGACCGGAAACAGGACGGGAAGTACAAGCTGGTGGGCGCGACGCGGGCGGCGTGCGCGGTGACTGCGGAGTGGAGCCCGGACGGCCGGCGCCTACTCACCGCGACGATCGCGCCGCGGCTCAACGTGGATAACGGGTTCAAAATTTGGAGGTACAACGGCGACCTGTTGCACCACGAGCAAAGGGAGAAGCTGTACGAGGCGTCCTGGGCGCCGGCACCGAATGGGACGCACGCGGACCGGCCGATTTCGGCGGGGAGCGTTCGCAAAGAAACTGACGAGCGATTAGCGCCGGATGGCACGGCGGCGCCTAAAAAAGCGGGCGCGTACAAACCGCCGCACGCCACGTCCGGGTCCGGGAACTTTTCATTAGCCATCGCCAAGGCAGAGGATGCTGGTCCTGGGAAGTACAAAGCACCGGGGTCGGGGGGAGGGAGCGGTAACAGCGGTAATGCTAAAACTCCGTCTGGTCCGCCGGGCGCTACTTTCGTGGAGGGCGGCGGCATGAGCGCCTCGGCGAAGAAAAACGCCAAAAAGAGAGCAGCCTCGAAGGCGAAAGCGGAAGGGAACTAATAAGAACAACCCAAATGTGGTTTAATGAACTTATTAATCAGTCGGTCGCTTTCTCGTTCATCCAGGCCACTGTTTTGTCGTACCGCTCCCACGGGAAACTGTTCACAAAGATCTTTACACCGACGCCTCTTTGCCGCCACCGTGTCGCGCATCGCGCGGCTCACCAGCCGGAGCCGTGTGAGATCTGCCGGGTCGTCAAAATACTCAGGTCTGAGAATGTGAGTGACGACGAGGTGGTCGGGAAGGCCGGGGATGGCTTCTTGCGGGGAGGACGGTTGCGCGGCCCATCGGGCTTTCTTGCAACGCACTTTGTGGTCGGCCCAGTCCCCACGTTGGCACTCCTTGCCACAGTAGTACACCAGCTTGCACGCGCACTTCTTACACTTGGTACCACGCAGATTTGTCCGCGCCCCGCACATCGCGCAGTCCTTGTTCAACGCGCGCTCCACGTGTGTCGCGGTATCACCTTCCGTGGGAGTATCGGTACCATGTGACGCGTTGGCGGACATCGCGGTCGGGGAGTTCGTGTGTTTGACGTCGTTTGGCGCGCGTCGTTGTGTCCCTTTCGGGCGTTGTGACAATCCTGCTTTGAAGAAATCGCTTGATCAGGATTTGAAACTGAAAACCTCTTTTTTCAAAGCTTACGGTTATCGATCAAACTTTTTCACATCGTTATTTCTTGATCGGCGAAGCCGGTGAAACTGATACTTTTTTTTCAGTGACTCGCACGCTGATTTGTTTTTCACCGCGCGCAGGTCCGCCACCAAGCCCTCTTTCGCTTGCACGACACGCAAGTCGACAGCCACCATGGTGCGCATTTCCGTGCTCAATGACACTCTCAAGGTACGTGTGGGGTTGTGGTGATGTGAGCGCAATCGCGGTGGGCGTGCAGCGAGTTGGCCGGTTCTTCGGGCCATTCATTTTCTTTTAGGGTTTGCCACCGATGGGTTTGCCTCTGTCTCACCTCCTTCATCCCCTCTCCCCAACAGGCCATGTACAACGCGGAGAAGCGTGGCAAGCGCCAGGTCCTCGTGCGCCCTGTGTCCAAGGTGGTGATCAAGTTCCTCCAGGTCATGCAGAAGCACGGTACGTCGGTAGCGCCGGGCGGACACACACACGCGCGTGAAATCACCCCGATCGACCGATCCACCCTCGGCGGCTCTCTCGTTTTACACCCTCGACTGACCCGCCCAACCCTCTCTCTCGCAAACCAGGGTACATCAACGAGTTCGAATACATTGACGACCACAGGTCGGGCAAGATCGTGGTGGAGCTCAACGGGCGCATCAACAAGTGCGGTGTCATCAGGTACGTGGGGAGCGGGGGCCATCGGAAGAGGCACTAGTGGAGGACTCTTTTTTAGTCCCGGGGATGGTGTTTTCTTCTGCGTGGCCGTCGTGGCCGTCGGAAGAGGCACTTTGAAGGAACCTTTTTTTAGTCTCGGGGCTGTGTACTGCGTATACTGTGTACTGCGCGGCGTCTTCTAACCAACTCAAACTGACCTTTCCCCCCAAATACCTACCAAAAAACGAATAGCCCCCGTTACGATTTGTCGCACACCGACGTCGAGGACTGGGTCGGCCGTCTGCTTCCCTCGCGTTTGTTCGGCGTCATCGTGCTGACCACCGCGAACGGTATCTTGGACCACGAAGAGGCGAGGCGCAAGAAGGTCGGTGGCAAGGTGCTCGGCTTCTTCTACTAAACTAGACGGCAGAGAGACGGTATATACTGTTACTAAAACTGTGTCACGCGGTATGCCGGCACTCTGAGCGAAAGGAAGAGTAGAGTGTAATAAATGCTGTTTAAGTAGATGCTGTCACATAAAACCTATCCGCTCTCAGCTCGCACAAAGAATAGCTTTTACCATTTCCGGCTCGGTTCGTCCAGCCACTTCGCGGCGTCCACGGCGTAGTAGGAAAGCGTCAGGTCCGCGCCCGCTCGTTTGATCGCGATGAGGGACTCGAGAACGGCGTCTTTTTCGTTCAAGTAACCAGCCGCCGCGGCGGCTTTCAGCATGCTGTACTCCCCGCTCACCTGGTAGGCGCTGATCGGCAGGGTCGTAGAATCCTTAAGCGCGCGGATGATGTCCAGGTACGCACCAGCGGGTTTGACCATCATGATATCCGCCCCTTCCGCTTCATCAAGCGCGGCTTCGCGTAAGCACTCCCGGAAGTTAGCAGGGTCCATCTGGTACTCCGCTTTGTCTTTCGGGATCTTCCACTCCTCGGAACCGGGCCGCGGCGCAGACGCCAGGGCGTCGCGGAACGGGCCGTAGTACGCGCTGTTGTACCTGTGGATTTTTAGTTGATTGATTGAGGAGGAGAGCGGTTAGAAATACAGTGCACTACGAGTAAGACGTCAGAATACGCATGACCGGTGACTCGACTTACTTTGCGGTGTAGCTCATGATTGCGACGTTTGTGAACCCTTCTGCGTCCAGCGCCTCTCGGATGGCGCCCACGCGCCCGTCCATCATGTCGGACGGCGAGATGACGTCGGCGCCCGCCCGAGCTTGGGACACCGCTTGCTTGCACAGGTAGTACACGGTTTCGTCGTTCATAATAACTCCATCAGAGCGCACCATGCCGTCGTGCCCCATGGTGTTGTACGGATCAAGCGCGACATCCGTGTACACCTCCAAATCGGGGAACGTGTCTTTCAGCAGCGATATGGACCTTTGAGCCAAACCGTTTGGGTTGAACGCTTCCTCCGCCGTCGCCGTTTTCAGGTTGTCCGGCGTTTTGGGGAAAACAACGACCTGGTTCACCCCCGCGGCGCGCGCCTCCCTGACCTTGGCCAGCATGCCTTTTGAGAAACTAAGCCTTGATTGACCAGGCATGGACAGAATGGGGACGTCCTCGTCGCTGTCGTCGTGCACGAAGATGGGGTAGATGAAGTTCGCGGGCGTCAGGATGGTTTCACGGAACGCCTCGCGCACCGTGGAACTTCGGCGGTTGCGCCGGGGGCGGTAGGAAAGGTCCTGGGGAGGCACCACGGGGGTGCCTGTGGTTTTACGTAAATAGGAAGGAGTGAGTAGTGTTAGTGATTAGTGATAGCGTTCGTGAGTAGTGAGTAGTGATACCGTTCGTGCTAGTGATTGGAACGAACATCTGGCGATGAGATTAGTTTCGATCGACTCGATTCACGATCGACGCGCTTTCCGCGGTGCGAGACGTGTGGAACGTCTAGGGTTTGGCAGTGTGTGGATCCTATTCGTGACCTTGTTGTGCTCGGGTGGTACCCCAACGCGGCTACCGTCAAAAAACCATCGACGTACCTTCGGGAACCTTGGGCGCGACCCTCGTGGTGGCAGGCGCGAGGCTTTTGTCCACCGCCTGGGCGGTGATTGACACTCCTCGGCGCGATGGCCTGGGCTTGGACGTGACCACGCAGAAAGAGACGCCCACGAACGGAGAGGTGAGTGCGAACATCGTGACTGGGTGCGTGGAGTTCGCGTTCCAGAGTGTGTATCACTTACACGTAGTGACACGGACGTGCGTGCGTGAGTGGAGAGGTTGGCGCGACAGATAACATTCTCGTTGGCGAAACTGACGATCTTTGCGATTTTCAGATTCGGTGCGGAGATCGTCGCAGAGAGGCTGAGAGGTTGAGAAATCAAGCGCCTGCGGCAAAGGGCAAAGAGTCTTGTGACCAATCACAACAGGGAAAATCGTGATGACTTGGATGAGCCAAGTGAGAAGCGTTGGAAAAAGCGTGCCAGGGTGTGAGGCAAAAAGAGGTTTCTCCCAGTCATCATCTAATGGATAGATGCCGATCTGCCATCGGCATAGCGCGGTGTGTCGCGGCGAAGCGCACGCTTGTTCATACCTGCCGTGTTTTGGCTTTCGTTTGATTGTCACACGTCGCGTGGTGCTTACCCAATTTACGCCGGTACGTACTTGCGTTCGTAGTAGGAATACGCGCGCGTTTACGAACCGAGCGCAACTGGCACACCGGGTTCCCTCAGCCAGTCGCGTCCTGTCATCTTTCCCGTAAAACGCAATCGCACCGTCGTCGGAGGTGTTTCTGTTGGTCGTGATCAATCGCGTTGCGTGAATTCGAAACGCAGCCTTGTTGGGGAACCAGGCACACACAAGTGGAAAGAATCGAATCACACGTCCCAGCCTCGAGCCGAAGGACACGGGCGGTTTACTGACACTACCCATCACCGTCTACATACTCATCATCTTTTTTTCGCAAACAGCCGCAGCGCCAACGCTCGAGATGCAAGCGCTGAGTGCCTTGCCGTCATGGGCGCTGCCTCGCAGCGCAAAATATGTTTCTAAAAACGCCAAACGAGCCGGTGTGAAACGCAGTGGATGTAAGTACAATCGCATTGCGGGGCAACACACGGTTTCCGGCAGACACACTCGCGCGGCTAATCGATTTCATCGAACCAACCAAATGCGAACGAGGGAACGACCATTTCATCCGTTTTTTCACAAACCCGATTTCAATCCGCTGACGTCTCCCGCCTTCCCTCCCTCTTCGACTCTTTCCAGTTTTCGGCGAACGCTCGTCCGTGGGACGCAGCGCTTCCCCTGTAGTCCAGGGCCCCACGCGCGGCGCGACCCGCGTTACCGCCACGAACCCCGACAAAGAACGGGACGTCTCCGTAAGCGCCGCCGCGTCGGTGACGCCGACTGAGATTTCACCTGAAACCACCGCTACTGATTTGCTCGCGAAGTACGTCGCCGCGCACGGCGGGAAGCGCGTGATTCGCAAAGTTTTAATCGCGAACAACGGCATGGCCGCCACTAAGTCGATAATAAGCATGCGCCGCTGGGCGTACTGCGAGCTCGGTGATGAGAACGCGATTGAGTTCCTCGCCATGGCGACCCCCGAGGACCTCAAAGCCAACGCCGAGTTCATTCGGTTCGCGGATGACTTCGTGGAGGTGCCTGGTGGCAAGAACTCGAACAACTACGCCAACGTCAACCTTATTGTTGATATCGCGGAGCGGGAAGGCGTGGACGCGGTGTGGCCGGGGTGGGGACACGCCAGTGAGAACCCCAAGCTACCCACCATGCTGAAAGCGAAGGGAATCACGTTCATCGGCCCGACGGCGCCCGTGATGAGCGTGCTCGGCGGTACGTGTTTGGCCTTTCCCCAAATCCCGCCTCCCTGTTTGCCGGTTGTCCAGAGTAAGTACTCACGTAACATGGCCCGAAATACTGACACTTTCTTTTACGCTCGCAGACAAAATTGCGGCGAACATCTTAGCGCAAACCGCGAAGGTGCCGTCCATTCCGTGGTCAGGAACGGGTTTGGAAGCCGAGCTCAACGCGGAAGGCACGATTGACCAGGAGATTTTCGACAAAGCCATGGTCACCACGGTTGACGAGTCCTTAGCCGCGGCGAACCGTATCGGGTATCCGGTGATGTTGAAAGCGTCAGAAGGTGGCGGCGGTAAGGGCATTCGCATGTCAAACAACGACGAAGAACTAAAGGTCAACTTTGAGATGGTCAAAGCCGAAGTCCCGGGGTCACCAATGTTCATGATGCAGCTGTGCACGCAAGCCAGGCACTTGGAGGTGCAGATCGTTGGGGACGAGTACGGCAACGCGGTGGCGTTGTCGGGAAGGGACTGCAGCACACAGCGGCGGTTCCAGAAGATTTTCGAGGAAGGCCCGCCCACCGTCGCGGATCCGAAGATTTTCCGCGAGATGGAAAAAGCAGCGCAGAGGTTGACGCAATCCATCGGGTACATCGGCGCCGGCACCGTGGAGTACTTGTACAACGTCGAGACTGGGAACTACTTTTTCCTGGAACTGAACCCAAGGCTGCAAGTAGAGCACCCTGTTACGGAAGGCATCACCAATGTCAACCTCCCCGCGACACAGCTTCAAGTCGCGATGGGCATCCCGATGAACCGGATTCCCGACATCCGGCGGTTTTACGGTTTACCCGACGTCAACGGCGACTCCGAGATTGACTTCATGGAGGATGACTACGTCCTTCCCGAGCGCCATCTCATCGCGGCGAGGATCACCGCGGAGAACCCTGACGAAGGGTTCAAGCCCACCAGTGGCGGTATCGAGCGCGTGTCCTTCCAAAGCACACCCGACGTGTGGGGGTATTTCAGCGTTGGCGCGAACGGGGGGGTGCACGAGTTTGCGGATTCGCAATTCGGGCACATCTTCGCTACGGGTAAGACGCGCGAGGAGGCGCGCAAGTCCCTAGTCATCGCTCTGAAAGGCATGGTAGTCAGAGGCGAAATCAGGACTGCGGTGGAGTACCTGGTGCAGCTTCTTGAAACCGAGGATTTCAAGAACAACACCATCGACACCGCGTGGCTGGACGGGATCATCAAGGAAAAGTCAATCGCGATGAAGGAAGACCCGCACACGATCGTCGCGTCCGCCGCGATGTGGCGCGCGTTCAAAGCCGTGCAAGCGGAGGAAGCCGCGTTCAAAGAGTTCTGGCAGAAAGGCCAGACCGCGACGCAGGGGGTGGACAAACTCATCACGTTTTCCATGGACATCACGTACCAGGACGTGAAGTACACGTTCGATGTGAAACGCCGAGGGCCGGACTCCCTGGTGCTCAGGTACGTGTTGCATTTCCCAAATCCGGCCTCCCTGTTTGCCCATACACGACTGACACTTTCTTTTCTTGTATCTCAGCATGAAGGGCGGGGCCGATTTGATTGACGCGCGGATCCGGGAACGCTCGGATGGCGTGCTTCTCGGGATCTGGGGAGGCCGGACGCACGAAATCGACGGGCTGGAGGAACCGCTTGGTTTACGCATGATTCTGGATGGCCAAACCTGGCTGTTGCCTAACCAGTTCGACCCGAGCGAGTTACGCACGGACGTCACGGGGAAGCTGATCCGGTACCTGCAAGACGACGGCGGCGAAGTCGTCGCAGGGAAGCCGTTCGCGGAGGTGGAGGCGATGAAGATGGTGATGCCTCTGATCGCGGGCGAGAGTGGGACGATTTCGCACGAAAAAGCGGGCGGCGCGGTGATCGGCGCCGGCGACCTTTTAGGAACCCTGACTCTTAAAGACCCGAACAAGGTGAAGAAGATTTCGCAGTTCGGCGGGGATTTCAGGGTTGTGCGGGACCCGGGCGAGGGCGACGCGGCGCTCACGGCGAGTGAGGCGCTTGACGAAGCCATCGCGAGGACTAACTTACTGTTGGACGGGTACCAGCTCCCGGTTGATGAAACCGTGAACAACCTCATCGCGAAGCTTTGTGACCCGGCGTTGCCGGACGTGGAGGGCGGGCGCTGGGCGCGCGCTTGTTCCGTTTTAAACGGCGTCGTGGACCGGTACCTCGCGGTGGAGAAACTGTTCGCGGGGAAGAAACCGGACAGCGTGGTTGGTGACTTGGCGCGGAAAAACAGCGGCAAGCTTGATGACCTGTTGAAAACAGTCATCGCGCACGCCAGCATCAAGAGTAGGACGCAGATGGTTATTTCGCTTTTGAAACAGGCCCCCACGTTACCTCAGAGGATCATGTCCGGGCCCGTGGGCTGGGCGGACGACCACGCCCCGATCAGCGCCGAGTTCCGAGCGGCGCTCAAGAGCCTGTCCACCGTACGGGGCGCCGACTACGGCGAGCTCGCGCTGACCGCGTCGAACATCTTGCTTGAAAAGCGCCTGCCGTCCATTGACAAAAGAATGGCCGAGCTTCGGAAGCTTTTGAAGGGCAACGCGTCCCTGGACCGCGCCTGGGGCACGGTGGAGAAAGGTGACTTGAAGTGTTTAAGCGAGTCGCCCACGCTGGCGGTCGATTTGCTGCCTTCGCTTTTCGTGGACGCCGATTTGGACGTGGCGAACGCGGCCCTAGAGGTGTACACCAAAAGAGTGTACCGCGCGCACGACGTCATTTCCACGGAAATCGTCCGCGAAGACGACCTCGTCACAATGAACTTCAAGTTCCAGTTCAACACGTACCCGGAGAAGTCGCCGCTGCGAAGCGGCGTGTTGGCCGTGTGCTCGTCGCTGGAGACCGCCAAGGCGCAGATCCCCGTGATTCTGGACCGCCTCGCGCGTCACATCGGCGACGAAAAGTACCAAGACACCCCAGTGCACGTGCTTCACATCGCCCTCGCTTCTCAGCCCGAGGACGGCACGCTCGCGGAGCGGTGCGGCGCCGCGCTTTCCGAGCACCGGGGGAGGATGGCGGAGCTGGGGGTGAAGTTCGTGAACGTCATCTCCTACGTCCCGCCCAACCTGCCCAACTACTTCACCTTCACCGCGGCGAGCGGGTACCAGGAGGATTCGCTGTACAGGGGCGAGCGCCCCACGGTGGCGCACCTTCTGGAGCTCGCACGGCTGGAGAACTACAACCTCGTGCGGCTGCCCACGGTGAACCGGGATTTGCACGTGTACGTCGGGGAGTCAAAGCAAGGGTTTGGCAAGCGCGGGTTGCAGAAGCACATGCTTCTGCGCCGAATTTCGCACTCGCAAGACGCCGCTACGGGCGGTATCGAGCGCGTTTTGGCGAAAGCGGTGGAAGCGCTTGACCTCGCCGCGCTGGATCCGCGCACCAAAGGCGCGTCAAGTGGCAGAATTTACATCAACTTCCTCCCCGTGCAAACGGACGGGGCGTTCGAGTCCGCGGTTTCCGGGTTGAAAACCAAGGTGCTCGAGTTCATCTCCAAGAACAGTACGGAGCTGCTGCAACGGCAAGTGGACGAAGTCGAGATTCGGTTCCGAATCGCGGAAGCACCCGGCTCGCCCGTGCAGGTCCCGGTACGGATAATGGCCACGAGCATGTCCGGGCAGTGGCTGAAAGTGGACGTGTACCGCGAGTACCTCGACCCCCTCACCGGCAAGGCCACGCAGTTCTGCATGCTGGGCAAGGATGGCGCGGAGGAGGCTTGTTTCCTGGAGCCGTACCCGATGCCCGGGACGCTGCAGCAGAAAAGGGCAATCGCGCGCGCGATCGGCACGACGTACATTTACGATTTCCTCGGCCTGATTGAAAAGGCCATGGTGTTGGAGTGGCGGTCGTTCCTTTCTGGTGCGGGGACAGGGGATGTGCCGGGTGACATGTTTCGGGCGGAGGAGCTGTTGTTGTCCGGGGACGGAACCCTAACGCGGGCGACGGCTTCGCGGATGGCGGGCTCCAACGACATCGGCATGGTGGCGTGGGAGTGCTTCATGAAGACCCCGGAGTACCCGGCGGGGCGGCAGGTTGTTTTAGTGGGCAACGACTGCACGTTCATGTCCGGCTCATTCGGGGTGAAGGAGGATGACTTCTACTACGCCGTGAGCAAGTACGCGCGCGAAAAAGGCCTGCCACGGGTGTACATCGCGTCCAACAGCGGTGCGCGGATCGGTTTGGTGGAGGAGCTGAAACCGTATTTCAAAGTCGCCTGGAACGACGCGAGCAACCCGAGTTTGGGGTTCAAGTACCTGTTTCTAACCCCCGAGGACTTCGGTAACCTACCAGAAGGCACCGTTAATGCCAGGGAAATCACCGAGGATGGCGAGAAAAGGATGCGCCTGGATGACATCATCGGCCAGATCCACGGCATCGGCGTGGAGAACCTGAGGGGAAGCGGGATGATCGCGGGCGAACAGAGGTACGTGCATAATTTCCCAAATCCCGGACGACTGTTTTACCGAAGCTGGTGACTGTTGTCCATACATCGCGATATACATGGCTGACACTTTTCGTTCCCAATCAAAGCGCGGCGTACGCCGACGCGTTTACGCTTTCGTACGTCAGCGGCCGGTCGGTTGGCATCGGCGCGTATTTGTGCCGTTTAGGCCAGCGAAACATCCAGATGACCAACGGCCCTTTAATTCTCACCGGGTACCTGGCGCTGAACAAGCTGTTGGGCCGGGACGTGTACACGTCACAGGACCAGCTCGGCGGGCCGCAGGTGATGATGCCCAACGGCGTGTCGCACATGCAGGTCGAGGATGACCAGCAAGGCGTGATGGCGATTTTGCGGTGGCTCTCCTACGTCCCCAGCAGTTGCTTCACGCGGTCACCAGCGTTACCAAGCACAGATCCAACCTCCAGAAAGATCGACTTCAAGCCAACCAAAACGCCGTACGACCCGCGGCACATGATCGCGGGCGTGGCGGGTTTGGACGGCGCCTGGCAAAGCGGGTTCTTCGACAAAGGCTCGTGGACGGAAACGCTGGCGGAGTGGGGCAAGAGCGTGGTTTGCGGGCGCGCGCGACTTGGTGGCATCCCCATGGGGGTCATCGCAGTGGAAACGAGGTTAATGGAACAGCGAATCCCCGCCGATCCCGCGAATCCGGAATCGCGAGAAACCGTCTTGGCGCAAGCCGGCCAAGTCTGGTTCCCCGACTCGGCGCACAAAACCGCCAGCGCGATTCGCGACTTCAACAACGCCGAGAACTTGCCGCTGATTATTTTCGCCAACTGGCGAGGGTTTTCGGGCGGCACCAGGGACATGTACGGCGAAATCCTGAAGTTCGGCGCCATGATCGTGGACGAACTGCGGGTGTACAGGCACCCCGTTTTCGTGTACATCCCCCCCAACGGCGAGTTAAGAGGCGGCGCCTGGGTCGTGGTGGACCCCACGATCAACGAAGCGCGCATGGAGATGTACGCTGATGTGGATTCGAGGGGCGGGATTCTGGAACCCGCGGGGATCTGCGAGGTGAAGTTCCGGGATAAGGACCAGAAAAGCGCGATGCACCGTTTGGATCCGGTGTTGCTTGAGCTTGACCAAGACCCGGACGAGAACGAGGACGACATCTCACTGCGGGAACAACAACTGCTGCCGATGTACACGCAAGTCGCGCAGGAGTTTGCGGATCTGCACGACCGGTCGGGGCGCATGAAAGCCAAGGGCGTGATTCGGGACACGGTTCGGTGGGAAAACGCCAGGGAGTACTTCCACGCCAGGCTGACCCGGCGCCTGAAAACGGACGAGCTCGCCATGGACGCCGGTGCCGACAACGCGGACGTGGAGGCGCGCTTGAAGACCATGGCGCTTGCGGCGGGCGTGGACTTTGAGAACGACAAAAACGTCACAAAGTGGATCGCGGAGAACTTGGCTTTGGTGACCGCCGAGGTGAAGTCCATCGGGCGAGATGCCGCGATTGAAGAGGCCATGGAAACCCTCGCGGGCCTGGATGACGACGCCCTCAAGGCTGTGATGGAAAGGCTCGCCGGGAAGTGAACAACGGCGGGAGACGGGGAATAACAAACATTGAAATGAACGAAAGAAGGAACGAAACAAGGAACGAAACAAGTCAAACCTCTTTTCTTTTTCGGAAAGGTCTTGCGTTATTATTCATAATCCTCCCACTCTCACCAATTCCTACGTACCTTCTTCTACCTTCCCCACCCCTACCCCCCCTCTTTGCCTCCAAGCAGCTGCATGAACTGGTTGTACGAGTTCTCCACGTCGAAAAGCAGCTGTCGCGTTTCGTCGTCCGCGAGCTCGTCGCTCGCGCGCATCTTCTCCAACTTGCGATTGTAACAGAAAAGTGTCAGTCTTGTGTGGGCAAAGAGTGTGCCTTTATTTGGGATATGCAATACTTACCTTGTCAAGCCACAAGCGCACCATGCCCTTCCCCGGGAAGTCGTTCGGGAGCTGGTGGACCTTGTACAGGGCTGTCGACAGGTCGGACAAGCACGGCGCGACTTGGTCTTTCGCAATCATCCCAAGCTTAATCGTGTCCATCGCGCCGATGTAGTGGTGCACGCACTCCGCGACGCTCACCGCGGACTCGCGCGACGACCCGTTTCCGTCTTTGGTGGTCAAAACCCGATGCTCAATCGTCGCCGGCAAACCGACGTTGAGCCGGTGCTTCGCGGAGGCGCAGTGCATGTTGTACGTCGCCATGAAGTGCGAGATGTCCGGTACCAAATCCGCAAGCGTCGTGCGTAAGGTTTTGTACTTAGTAATCAGCTCGCCACACGCGGTTTCGTACTCGCTCGTGGAAACCGCGCTGGTGACAAACGCTTTTTCAAGCTTCTCCACGGTTTTGATCAACGCGAAGAGGTTGGCGAAATCGTCTGATGAGCGATGGGAAAGGGAATGGTCAGAACGGGCGATGATGGTTAGAACTGCTCGTAACCAGAACTCTGCGTGAAACCCGGGAACCCTTTTCGTGTACACTCGCACTTCGCCGTTAGTAACGGTAGCCTTACCGTACTGTTGCCTTTCTTTCTTGTTCGCCCAGAGTTTGATGGTCTCTGCGGTCGTGTCCGCCATGCCGAAATTACACACGTCAACAACGTGCCACCTGGAACACCAGACACGATGGCAACAACCGGACACCTTCGTGGTGTATCAGCACGGTTCGCGAAACTACCACCCAGTGATGTTGCCCCCGACGCGTGTCGCACGAAGGGACGCACAGCAGGACGATGTCACCGCGGGGTCCTTCCGGGCGGTCTTGGAGATGCGCGCGGGTCAAGTGAAGAAGCGGTGCTTGAAATCTGTGAGAACGAAAAGTCGCTTGATTGCGAATGTGTTTCCCTCGGCTCCGACAAAAGGTTTTTCGAGGTTTTTCGAGCGCTCGAGAGGCGAGTCACTTTCGCACGCGCGCCTCCTACCGCACACGTCGTCTCTTCTCGGAGTCTCGACTTGTCAGGTTCTTCGAGCGCTCGACGAGAAAGCGATTCGATTTCGCACGCGCGCCTCCTACCGCACACGTCGTCTCTTCTCGAGTCTCGACTTGTCAGGTTTTTCGAGCGCTCGCGAGAAGGCGAGTCACTCAAAACCTTATTTTATTTTCAGTGCAAGTCACTTCCTTGCTTGACCCCTGTCCGGTCGAACTTGTCCCCATCCGTGTGTACTGAAGATTCACGGCTTAAATGGATCTTCGCGAGCTTTCCATACTTGGCTACGTCGTCGTTTCCGCGGTTATGCTCAACGTCAACAAGCTAGCTCTTCAGAACTTCGACGCGCCGTATTTCCTGACTCTGGTTCAAACGGTAGTCACCTGCGTTGTTCTGCTTGTCCTTGGATGTTTTGGTTTCGCTTCGCTTTCTTGGCGGCACGCGAAACGGTTCGTGTTCCCTGGAGCAGTGTGGGCATTGCCACTTGCGTTTACCATGCAAGCGTTGAAACACTTAAATCCAGAAACCGTCGTCGTGTTTCGAGCCGCTACCGTGTTTGGTGTCGCGTCAGGCGACCTGGTCTGGTTTAAAAAAAACTTTCTCGGGCACCAACTTTTGTCGTTATTTTTTATCACTCTCGGGGCCTCGTTGTACGTCAGCGGTGACTTGGACTACAACCAGGCGGGGCACCTATGGGGGTTGGCGTATTGGACCAGCATGGTTGCTTCCGTGCTTTTGTTGAAGGCGGTTTTCAACGCAAACAAGGATATCGGGCCTCTTGAAAAAACGTTTTATCTCAACCTTAACGGAAGTGTCGTTTTCTTTTGTCTCGCGTTTACAACCGAATCCGGCAAGGTGCTTCCCTCAGTGCAATCTCTCACGCGGTTTGGTTTTATGGTCATATCCGTATCTTGCGTACTTGCAGTTGCCATTGGATTCCTAAGCAACATCACACGTGACGCGCTGAGCGCCACGGCGTTTGACGTGCTCGGAAACGTCGCTAAGTTTGCCACGATCGCAATTTCGCACTTTTTATTTCGAACGGAGTACACCGTGTTTTCCGCGTCGGGTTTGTGTTTCGCTCTTTTGGGCGGCGCACTGTACTCTCCGGATATCTACCGGTCCATTGAAGCCGAACTGAAGGTTCTTAGTGTCAAAGTCAAAGCGCCGAGAAGGCTACTGTTTTTTATTGTCCTTGTTTGTTCGCTGGTAAGCCTCAGCGCGACTAGATATTTTCCACCCGGCGCGTTTGGTCCACCCGAGGCGCGCTTTATTTTCGATACGTCCACACACAGTGCAAACCATGGCCTGTCCATTCCAAAAGACCAATCGCATCCTTTCCACGCGCTGAAATATGCCTTCTCCACGAAGCTCGCGCTACGCAAAGTAGCCGAAGTCAACCTGACTGGCGAAACAGACCCGTTCTTCGTAGCAATCGTGCCTCACGAAGATGGGCTCCTGGCGAGTTACCGAACGCGTTGGCGACATCGCACTCGGGTGGGGTACCTGGACAGAAATTTCGAGCTGAACAAGACGAAGGTGATTCACGAGATCCCGCAAGTCGAGGACGGAAGGGTGGTGTGGTGGAACAACACGAATTGGCTTGTGGACAACCATTTCGATTTCCCCCGCGTGATGGTGTCGTTCGACGGCCAAACGCGCATCGCGCTCGACGAGAGCGGCCTCGGCGCAGACTTTTACCGGGGAAAGAACTGGTCACCCTTCGTGTACCTGGACGAGCTTTACTTTGTTTACTCCCTCGAGCCTGTCCGAATACTGCGGTGTGTTTGGCCTGACGCGAAATTGGTTTGGGTGTACTTCGACGGAGGCGCGGCAATAAGTGGTAATAGAAAAGACACTCGCTCGGGGGTGACTGCCAGCCATTTGGAAATTGACGGCGGAAACGAACCGTACCTGCGCGGCGGGACGAACGCGCTGGTTTTCGGTGGCAACGTCTACGGAGTGGCGCGGTACAGTTACCAAGCCTTAAAGAAAACATGCAAAGGACGGGAAGTTAGCGGATTCAAAGAACATTTCCCAGTGCTTTGGAGTTTGCCTGTTGACGGTATGTTCGCCTCTGATAATTTAGAAACGCGGAAACTTCGGCGACTCAGGGTGAGGGAAATCGAGCACCCGTTTACGCGCGGCGTGAACGATCCCGCCTCGCTGTTTGTTTGGAACGACGAACCGCACGTCTCGATCACTTCGTGTAGTTGTGATTGCGACCCAAGCGCGACTGACCTGAACGAATACGTGCGGAACGAAATCTACAAAATCACGATGGTCGAGAATTGAAGTGGATAAGAGAAGGGAAACCGAAAAGGCTGCTGTGCGCTTCATGCATTATATTCGCCTGACCTTGCAACCAGTCGACCTCGAGGACAATCTGATGACCGGGATAGTTGGCCGGGGCTTAGGGGATAGCAGTTTTGCCCCTTTTGCCCCTGTTGCCCAATTTAAGCCACTTTTTTCATTCTAACTCAAGTTCCGCCATTTCAGCACATTCTTCCGTGAAAATCGTTTTTCACGTACGTCTGCACTCCGCGCAGCTGCCTTTCAGCTTGCCGTGGGGGAAGGGGTTGCACTCCGCGCAGTCGCTTTTCACCTTGCCATGGGGGCAGGGGTTGCACTCCGCGCAGGCGCGTTTCAGCTTGCCGTGAGGGCAGGGGTTGCACGCAACGCAGTTGCTTTTCACCTTGCCGTGCGGGCAGGGGTCGCACTCCGCGCAGTCGCTTTTCACCTTGCCATGGGGGCAGGGGTTGCACTTTGCGCAGTTGCGTTTCACCTTGCCGTGGGGGCAGGGGGTGCACTCCGCGCAGTTGCTTTTCTGCTTGTCATGTGAACATCGTTTCCGCACCATGGCACGCCTGCAATTCTTCGCCGAGACCCTCAAACGCACCTCTCATGTCGTGCCAACCGCGCGCCACGGTTGTCCCAAGCCTCCATCGTGGTTGTAAATTTGTCCTCGTTTCCCACAATCTGGAAAAACAATTTAAGCGGACGAAAAGGTTACGGCGGCCAGTGCGCGGTGCGCGTGCTTGCTTGGGGTCCCGGCGCACCACTCGGGAACCTACCTTGCTCGGTTGGGGGAACGACCACGATGAAGGTTCTTTGCGCGAACGAAGGCCTGATGTCAAACTTTGAGTTGCTTGAAGTTTTGCGGCAAAGGACGATGGAACCGGAGCACGCGCTGTTACCAGTGGTGCACGACCCGTTTCCCACCGAGCTGCAGTGTTTCGAACACCTGATGAAAACACCCGCGGGGGCGCAACAGAAAGAAAACCTGCAGAAGTTCCTAAAGGAAGTGCAGGTATGTCGAGACTCATTGAAGCATGCTCGTCCTCGCTCCCGGACGACTCGCGTCACAAATCGAAACTGACCCTAACTTTTTCGCAACCCTTTCTTTTTTTCTCAACCCTTCGCACCAGCCGTTCAACCTCACTGCCGCGGAGACGTTGAGCCTGATTAACCTGAAGCCCACGTCGGACGTGGAGATTCACCTGCTCGTGGAGGACTGCGAGTCACGGATGAAAGATGACGAAATCGAAAAGTTGTTAGCCCTAGCCGAGGAGTTACTTTAGTCAGAGGAGCGTTTTACGTTTTATTCTCAAACATATCAACACATCTCTCGCGACGCGCTCTCGACTCCCCGCCTGAAACGAAACGTTTCTGCCCCCCCACACTCCGCACCTACTTCGCCAGCCTCTTCGCCACCGTTCCGTCTTCGTACTCGATCTCGACGTGTTGTCGTTTTTGCGCTTTCTTCTTGCTCTCCGCCTTGGCTGGCGCGATGAGGCCTTCGTACTTCCCGAGGTTGTGCGAGTGGTGGTTGTCGTACGTCCCGGCTTTTAATCGCTCCAGCAGCTCTTTTTCGATGCTGTTCTCCAGCTGCGCCGCGACGTGCGCCTTGCTCTCCCGTCTGGCTTCCCGCTTGATTTGCTTGGCAGGCATGGTGACAATTTTCGGTCGTTTTTCTTTTAAAAGTTTGCGCGTGCGCATCAGGAACTGCGTTATTTTCGTCAACCTCTGTTTCGATTTGTGCACCAAGAACTTGCTCCAGTGCGTTAACATCCCATCCACCTGTTTCAGGGCCTTGGCGTAGTTCTTCTCAAGGGGCACGCGGTGCCACATTTTGGAAGGCGTGTGCGCGCGCTCCACGGTTTTCATGCACAAATACGCCGTGCCAGCTTCCTCCACCACCGTGGCGTACTTCGAGTTCGCCAGGGGACAGGACTGGCGGTTGCACAGCCCGGTCACGGAGTACTTGTTCCGGCAGAACGTCTCGCCCAAGCCCATGGTGGTTTTCATCTTGTAACTGCAGTGGCCTTGGTTGATGATCTGTTTGGTGGTACAAAACAAACAAGTGGGGGGTCAGCTACGGCACGGTGGGATGACGGTCGGGTGACGAGATTTCGGGTGTGAAACACGCCGAGACGGAAAAAAAACACGATGGATGGTTCGCCGCGCACCTGCCAAACCACTTCATCGGACTGCATTTTGCTCGACTCCGGTACGTGTTACCCCGAACCGGTGTGTCGTGTGATACGCACGGCCTTGTTTGGTGCCGTGGGTTGTGTCCAGTACGCTCGGGGGCGAAGGGCGCTTCTCGAGAATTAGCGGCCGCCGCCGCCGAAACATTTCACTCGTCGAGTCGGAATTTTATTTCCAGTCTTTTGGCAAATCTCCTGCTTCGGTCATTCAAAAGTAGCCAGCGCGACGCCGTCGGTGAGCGCTGCGGCGAGTTCGCGTGGGCAACACGAGTTTTTCACGCGTCGCCGCCGTAGGATCGTTTATCAACTTCCGACGCGTTCTCTCGTCGCGCCGCGCGTGGTGCCAACCTCTTAGCGCGAAACGAACGCGGACGCGATCTCGGGACCGTGAAAAAAGACAAGACCTTTCCTTGGAAAGATGGGCAAACGCAAATCAAGCAAACCCCCGCCCAAGAAAGTCGCCCCGAAGGTGGACACGACGTTCACGTGTCCTTTCTGTAACCACGACAAGTCCGTCACGGCGAAGATGGACCACCTGACGGAGAAAGGCTTGGTGGAGTGCACGGTTTGCGGGCAGAAATACACGTGCAACATCACGCATCTTTCCGAACCCATCGATGTGTATTCCGACTGGATCGACGCCTGCGACAAGGCGAACAAGGATGACGACGACGCGCCGAGAGACGAGGAAGAGGACGAGTGAAGTTAGGAGTCTGTCCCGATTCAATGGCACGGAAGAATGATTCGAAAGTGCTTACAAAAACAACACTTTCACCCTTTCTTCTTCCCCTTCTTTCCCTTCTTTCCCTTCTCATCCCCACGCGCCTTGTCGCGCGCCGCGTTTTCCTTGTGCGTTTTCCACGCCAGCTGAATCACAGCCGCCGCTTTGTCCAGAATCTTCTCCCGTCTTGCCAACGCATTGGCTTGCCTTTTTTTTTGCATGCCGTCCTCTTGTTCCCGTTCCAAACACATGGTCTCCATGTCCCTCTGCATGTCTGAAATCGATTTCGAAACAGTCTCGTACGCATTCGCCGCTTCTTCCAAATCTTTGGCAATGGAGCAAACCTCGCCGTCGTACGCCTCCAGCTTCACTTTCAGTTTTTTCTCGTCGTCGCTCACCTTTTTCCGCAACACGGTTTCGGAGGTTTTGTGATCCTCACGGAGCTTCGTTAAGGATTGTTTCAAGTCAGTCAAGCCTTGCGTAAGCTCTTCTTTCTGTAACTCGAACTGTCCGTTTTGATCATCGTCATTCGCGTTCGTCAGGTTTTGAAACCCCCGAACCTCGTCCCGCGCGTCGCCAACAATCACCGCCAGCAACGACGATACTTTCCGTTCGTGTTCGTTGACCAGTTTCATTTTCCTTTCCCGTTCGGTGGTTTCCAAGGCAAGCTGGTTCGCAAGCGCGACCTTTTCCTCAGTAAGCTTCGTCTCCCTGTCCAGCACCTTTTCGAACGCCTCCGCTACGCGCGCGTCGTGCTCAGCGGTTTTTGTCAACTTGGAGGTCAACCTTTCCCGCGCGTCCCCGAAGGACAACACGAGCTCGGCGAACTCGGGGCACGTGGTGTCGTCATCAGTGACCGCCACGAGCTTTGCGCAGGCGTCTTTCTGGGTACCGAGCCAGGCACACAGCCTCAACGTGGCTTTTGGAAGCGCGTGCGTATCACCCTCCGTGTACGTGCGGAGAAAACTCCTTAAATCCTCGCTGCCGAAATTCGACACCGCAGAGCTCGCGCGCGACGACGCGCTCGTCAACAACGACAGGAAAAGCAGCTCATCGTAAGTGTCGTCCACCGCGGCGAGAACGCGACCGCTTTCCAGGTTGCAGTTCATGACGAGGCGCAGGTTCCAGGAGGACCGCGGTCCCTCCACCTACGCGCGGAATGCGCGGACCACAATGTGAGCAGATTGCCCAATCGAAAGACAAAGTGTTTTCGACTCATTTTGTGAATAAAACGTTTCGTTAAAAGAAGTATCGGCTATTCAACGTCAACCGCTCTGCATATCCTCTTGTGCCGCCTCCAATCCGCGGTTTGGCACTCCTTTCCGCAGTAGTACGCCGCCCTGCACCGCGAGCACTTCTTCTCGCCCCGGTTTTGACACCCGGGCGCGGCACAAGGATTCCGCGTCCGCATCGTTTTTGTTTGTCGCGTCAGCGTTCATCGTCGTCGTCGCTTCAACGTCGTCGAAAAGCGCGAGCATGCTTGGAAACTCACGAGCTGCGTGCATACGCGGTGTCGCGCCGCTGATATCCCTCGCATTGACGTCAGCGCCGTTTTCCAGCATTAACTGGACCAACTTGGAATGGCCCATACCGACCGCGATGTGCAACAACGTCAAGTTGTGCGGGTTCGCTTGTTCTATGTCTAGCATGGAGATGCAGCAAGGGTGGGTTTCGTTCAGGCTGTGCCCGGCCGCTATCTTCTCGCGAACCCGTTTCCCCACCCCGAACCAAGAACACACCACGCCGTTGATGAACATCAGCGGGCCGCCCGCATCTTCGGGATTTGACTCCATGTCGCGTCTAGGAAGGCGTCGGCGAAGGCGTCGGCGATTTCGAAGTACGACGGGAAATGGCGAGACGATTCGTCGCTCACGGGGGGGCACGCGGGAGGCACACGCGGGGTGACACAGACGCGGACGAGTGGATATTCGGTCTACGGCGTAGTGTTTGGGTATTCGGCGGTGTCAGCAGCTTCCGCGCGGCTCAAAGTGCATGAAAGCGCGCGCCGTCGGCGCGAGTCTTTTCGTCTTCCAAGAAAAGTTGTGGTTGCTAAAATTTGCAAAAATCCAGACAGCGTGAAACAAATCGCGAGAAGAATCCTGCAAATCACCTGCCCTTACACCGCTCGCGCTGGAGGAGCAGCGTGAGCTAGTAGTCCGGATTATGAATAAAACTCAAGACCTTTCTCTAAGATTACAATTTACCTTTCGGACTCGCCACTCGTTTATCGACGCTGCGTCGCCGCATGGACTCGAAGCCCCACACCTCAACGTTCCGAACTTTGAACTCGCTTTGCGCGGACAGCGGCAGCGCATTCCCAAACGTCTCGCACGCCCCACTCGTGCCGTTCAGAAGGTCGTTGTCCAACCACAACGCGAAGTGCGAGCCGCCGCCCAGGGCGATGGATTCGGCACACCCGCTTTGGAACTGGTAGTTGCCGTTTTTATTTTTCGAATCCCACCGGTACGCGGCTCTGCGTTCCGAACCGTGCACTCCACACACCGAAAACACGAACGACTGTCCGTCGCCGTACACCTTATTATCCACGCGCCACCGGTCGCTGGTGAAGCTTCCGAAAACACAACCCAGGTCGTCCTTCACGAGCGTGACTACCGGTCCTCCGCTTGCTTTTTCCTTACCGCACTTGTGCAACAAAGTGTTCAGCGAGAAACCGTCCCGGCTCGTGCTGTAAATTAAATGCCACCCGTCAAGCCTCAGGTGATTGGGTACAAGGGACACGAGATATGCGACGTCATCCGAGCTCCGCAAAATTGGGTTGGTGGGAAGCAACTCGTTTCCGGGGAAAACGCCGGAGACGTCTTCTTCGCTTTTTGTTTTTTCGTCGTCGTGAAAATCACGAGCAATAAGTTTTTCGCCCGCCTCTACGTCTTTATCCTCCGTGTATCCTCCATCATCTTTCTTCGTGTCCACCGACGGACGCGGCGAGACGTCCCACTCGTGCTGCCACTCGCCGTCTTCGGGGGCGGGGGGGGTCACCGCGATTGTGAGTTTTGAAACGGATTCTGAGCGTTGGTGATTGAATTCGAAGGAATCAGATCGTGAAACACGGATCTTGGGAAGTGTCGACCAAGTTCCAGCGAGTCTGCGCGCAAACCCTAAACACGATTTCAACCCTCGTGCCACTTGTTGTACTGGTTTTAGTCGTGCCGCACCGCTCCCACGCGCTGTTTGCAGGACTCGCGCTACGACGCGTCGATAGGTGAACAACAGCACTAAAACGCCCAACGCACAAAACACGGCCAACAAACCAGATTGCGAACCGCGGGGTTCCGCGTTCTCCCCGTTCGCGTTCGCGTAGTCCGACTCAACCCCACCCTCCGTGGGTGAGGAGTCGTACGGCTCGAGCGGATCAAACGGCATGGGGAACGCACGCGAGAAGGCTCATTTCGGCGCCGGAAAGAGTGACCGAGGGGATGAAGAGGCCACGAAATATCTGGCAAGTGTGACTGCGTGTTGCATTTTTACAGATCTCGGTGCGCAACTTGGACTCGCACGATGACGTGCTTCAGCGTGGCGGGTATGCACGCGGTGGCGCGGGTACCCCTGAGTACCGCCCGCAGCTGGCGGCCGTTCTAAACCACGCGCGTTTCCCGCGACGACGCACGCCAACCTTCCGCGCTCGCCGGATTCTTTTCACGTCGTGTCAAACCGCACGCGCTTCGGCACACCGAGCAGTCCATCTGGATGGACCAGGCACGGAGGCACGGGCGTGCTCTTGGCGACACGCGAACGCCCAGGCGTTGGGCGATGACACCGAGTAACGAGTCTATACCTTCGGAAGGCGAAGCTATTCGACAAGCATATGTTCCCCGCAGGTGCGTGCTTCCCTCGCACTAGCTTGTTTACGATTTCTCCTGCCAAAGCGGCGTCTGCTGACAAAACTCTTTTCGCCCTTCGACGCATAATCTGGCACATCAACGGCGTGTAAAACTCACCCTCGAACTTTCATTCCTCCGCAGGGCGTCGCGCTGGTCTCTTCCGAGTGCGAAACCACGGAGACGAGTCGGTGGCACGCCAACATGGACGATAAGGACAAACCGGTCTGTAACGTTTGCTACAACCGACAGGTATGTCATGCGCGTCAAAACCGCCGCGGGGACGACGTGTGTGGTGTGCAGGACGGATAGGACCGTTATTCAGTGGTACGACAGCAAAGATGAGCCTGAAAATAAAATGTGCAGGCCTTGCTACGACAAGAACCGGTTGGACATCGCCGCGGCCGCGGGGACGACGTGCGTGAAGTGCGGGACGGATACGACCAGTATGTGGTGCAGCTGCAAAGACGAGCCCGGAACTAAAATTTGCAAGCCTTGCTACGACAAGAACCTGCTGGACGTCGCCGCGGCCGAGGGGACGACGTGCGTGAAGTGCGGGACGGATACGACCAATCAGTGGTACAACTGCAAAGACGAGCCCGGAACTAAAATTTGCAAGCCTTGCTACGACAAGAACCTGCTGGACGTCGCCGCGGCCGAGGGGACGACGTGCGTGAAGTGCGGGACGGATACGACCAATCAGTGGTACAACTGCAAAGACGAGCCCGGAACTAAAATATGCAAGACTTGCTACGGCAATCACCACAACGAAAAGAAGAAGGCGGCGAGCGCAAACGACAAGTGACGAGTCTCCGATTAATTTTCGTAAAGCGCGCAACCAAGAACAGCAAGAACAAGCACGAGAGAGTCTACCGTGGTACTACTACACTGTACGCTCTGTTTCTTCACCCAACTCACCCGCCGTTAAAACGCCAGCGATGCGTACCCGGTGCTGTACCGGTGCATGTACATGATCGCCATTCCCACGCCGAGGAACGCGCCCGCGAAGACTTGCAAGGGCGAGTGCCCGAGCACTTCCTTGAGTTTCTTTTCCGACGGCGCTTCGCCTTTCACGAGCTCGCCTAGAATGCGATTCAAAACCTCGGCTTGCTTCCCCGCGTGCCGGCGCACACCCGCGGCGTCGTACATCACGACTAACGAAAACGCTAAACTGGAGGGGAACAAAACGGAGGACAAGCCGTACCCGTACGCGATGGCGGTTGTCAAACCCACGACCAGCGACGTGTGCGACGAAGGCATGCCGCCGCTGTCGAACATCACCCTCCAGTCCCACCGGCCTTCCCGGTAAAACGTGGTGACGTACTTCATCAGCTGCGCCGTGGCCCAGCTGTAAAACGCAGCCATGAACACGTGGTTGCCGTTCAGGTCGCTCAGCGCGGTGGCGAGTAGGCCGGCGGACATCAACGGGAGATTGAGTTTTCTCGCATCATCATCTTTTCTCGCCGCGACGCCTTTGTGTTCTTTCGTATCTCCCTCAGCGTTCACCACCCCCACCGCAGCACCGCACACCGCCTGTACCCTCCGTTGCATGCGTCTCACGGCGGTTGACACCGCGTGCGCGACGTTCACGTTCGGTCGAAGAAGATTAGGAACATTCGCGTTCTTTTGCGAAACACCAAAACCGACGACCTCGCCTCTTTCGCCGTGGTCCACGCGCGCGAGCGGCGACGGCGCCGCCGCCGCCAAAGTCACGCCATTGCCAGTTGCACCGCGTCGCACCGCGGTTCGTTGTATTCGCTGAACGCGCGCGCCTCCACCCAACGCGAAGCTGGACGAGATCGCCTGCATATCGAAATCTTATCGCCCGCAAAACGAGGATGGTGGTCCGTATCGACCTCTGGACTTGGCGTTGCGTGAACGGAACGTCCGCGGTTGCACCGAGTGACCGTGACACGTCGAATACGAACCAAACCCGAGGTTGTTCCGTGCACCGGCGGGTGGTACGCGCGCGGGCGTCGTGTGGAACTCGGGGTGATGAACACCAACACGGTCGCCTCCCTCTGTCTGGAATCGGAGCGTCCGAAAACCACCCAACCAAATCCTCGCAAAACGATCCTCGGCCAGACCTCGTTCTCTGCATTTTTGACACACTGGTATCGGCTAATACGGGAGCTTTGCCGATTAATAATCAGGGTTGAAATCGCGTTTTTTCTTTTTTTCTCGTCGACGACGAGGCGAAGCGAGACGAATAAATGCGCGACCCCGGCCCTCGCCCTGGCCCTCTTTTACACGCGCAGTCCACCCGACTCGCGACTCGAAAAATGGACGCTATCAAGCTGTGAGTGCCCTTACGAGATATACACGTGTTTCACGTCTCTGCACAGGTCGCGGCATGACCTGCCGCGCCGAGACCGGGTGTCCGGATCGCGGGCTGTGTTGTTTTTAGGGTTTCGTTTCATCCCAAGCGCTCCTTCGCTGACCTCCCCCCCCCCCCTCTCCCAAACGCAGTGCCATCGTCATGAAAGTCATCGGACGCACCGGCTCCCGTGGTCAGGTCACCCAGGTTCGGGTTAAGTTCCTGGACGACCAGAACCGCCAGATCATGCGCAACGTGAAAGGCCCGGTGCGGGAGGGGGACATCTTGACTTTGATGGAATCGGAGCGTGAAGCGAGGCGCTTGCGTTAAACAGCGGCTCTTCCGGGTGCGTTACTTTAGAGATGTGCGGCGATGCGATGCGTATGGAACAGTACATTGTGACAGCAGAAGAGTTAACATTCAAACTACTTCAAGGCGCACTTGACAAAGCTATGGCCACCCGTCTTCTATTCTCAACATTCTCATCACTCACTCAACGCCTTAAACACGCGCTTCGCCGCGTCGAAGCCGACGCCGGCGCCGAGGCAAAGCACTATGACTTGCCTTTTATTTCCTTTTTCTTGTGAAGCACTAGCTTCTATGCACCTAACCGTCTGCCTAACCTCCGCCACCGCCCTTTCCGTGGCTTCCTCGTGTGTCCGCGCGAAGAAACCTTTTTTTCCGTGTTCGGTGGTCAAATCGCGTATCATCTCTTCCCCAAACTCTTTCCTGAATTCGTCGGTCACTAAATCAACCTCGGGGCGCGCGTCGAACACGGTGGTGACGATGCTGTAGTCTGCGGATGCCAATGCTTTCGTGAACTCACGTGACATCAGCGAAGTTCGCCGGAACGTGTGCGGCTGGAAAACGGCGACGATGAACGCATCCGCGTGTCGCTGCGAATGTAAAAGAAAAGTGTCAGTCTTTCGTGATGTTCTCGTAAACTGAAGGAGCAAACAGTGTACTCTGGACAATCGGCAAACAGGCTAGTACTTTCCTACTGTACTCAAAGAGGGGCAGTAAACAGTGTTGGGATTTGGGAAAGGTAATACGTACCTGTTTCACGCCCGCCAGAACCTCCCGCACCGCCGTGGGGTGGTGCGCGTAGTCGTCGTACACGAAGACGGAATCGTTAATCTGGCCAATCAGTTGTAAGCGTCGCTCCACGCCGGTGTGTGTTTCGATTGCGGTTGTTAGCGCGATGTACAAGTCCTGTGGCCGGCTGTTCGTAGATTTATCAGCACGCGTGACCATGATCAAACTATCAGCACCAACGCTTTCACTGTTTGTAAAGGTTTGAGCGCTTTCGCGACGCCGGGTGACCGCCACGCTCGCGGCGACAAACGCGGCGAGGGCGTTGTACACGGCGAACCGTCCCGGCTGCTTTAAGGAAACTTTGGTTACGAACGCGTTGTGTTTCGTGATTACGAAGTCCGACCCTCCAGTCCGTTGGTTAGTGGTGACATCAGTCGCTCGCCAATCGTTACTTTCGCCGAACCCGAAGGAAATAAAATTGTTCCCTTGCAAAATGTCCACCACGTTTTCGTCGTCGCCGTTCGCCACGACCACGCCGCCCGCTCTCCGAACGTTCAGAACGAACCGCTTGAATAATTCAACCACGCGCTCGAGGCTGTGAAACATATCCGGGTGGTCGAACTCGACGTTGAGCACAAGTGCTATTTCCGGGGACAGCCCTAGGAACGCGCCGTCGTACTCGTCCGCTTCCACGACGAACAAAGGATCGGTGCCGCCGATTGCGTTCGCGCGGTTTGGGAATTGGCGCACTCGCCCGCCGATCACGGCGGAGACGTCATAACCCAAATCCAGCAGAACAGTCGCGAGCATCGCGCTGGTGGACGTCTTGCCGTGCGTCCCCGCGACCGCGACTACGCTTTTTCCCGCGGTGCTTCGCTTCAGCCACTGCGAGCGCGTGTAGATTGGAACGCCGCGCCTCCGCGCCCAAACCAACTCCACGTTGTCCTTCGGCACGGCGCTTGAAACGACCACGGCGTCGGGGACAGGTCGTTTGGTTTCGGTAGGGTCTTTAGTGATTTTAGTTTCCTCAAGTCTTTCCCCACAGGTGTATCCCTTACCGTCCTTGATTATGTCTCGGTGGTCCACACCGTTGTCACCGCCCACGTCCACATCGTCGCCGCCCACGTTTCGCGCGTCGTGCCCCACGAAACAAACCGCGCCCAGCGATTCAACCACATCCATGTGCTCGCCCCGACGCAGATCGCTGCCGGTCACTGAATACCCGTCTTTAAGGGCGATTATCGCGAGCGCGGATATGCCAGCGCCGCCGATGCCAAGGAAGTGTATGGAAGGAGGGGTGTGATGAGTAGGCCCCGGGCCAGTGTCATCAAACGCGGCGGCCACGGAAACGCGACGACGCGATGCGGGCGATGCGGAAACGCGAACGCGAGATTTAGAAACGCGCGGGTACCCAACCCGCGACCGAACCACCGCGGCTCGTACCACGCATTGCGCCGCCATGTGGTGTGGGCACTCAGCACAACATAGTCACAGGTCCAACCGCTACTTATACAAAAAAAGTACCCCAAACACAGAGCAAGGCGCCGTGCCAAGGACTGTGATGGAGACGATGTGAGGAGATAAAGTTTTTTTCTTTTAGTTTTAAAAACCGTCTTGTTATTTCTGATAATACCTACCAACGTATGGTACCACACCTCCTCACCGGCAAGGTGCTCCTCACACCTTGTGCCGCCGCGCCCCATTTTCATCCTGCGGAGACAAGCTCCCGCTCCGTCCTTGCAACTCAACCGCGTCTTCTTCTTCGCGTTTGATCCAGCGCGCTAAAAACGCGAACCGCAAAAGGTACGGCGTGCACCGGAACATCACGGGCGTTACTGGGAGGTAAAACAAAGTGTCAGTCTCTCGTGATGTGTATGAGTAAACAGTCAGAGGTAATAGTCCCTTCGCAGGACGAGTATATCGCGATGTATGGACAAACAGTCAGGGTAGAGGTAATAGTCCCCTCAGGTGCGAGTATATCGCGATTTTGTATGGACAACAGTCACCAGCTGAGAGATAAAACAGGGAGGCGGGATTTGGGAAAGCCTTACACACGTACCTATTAAACTCAGCGCCGTGGTCCCGAGCAAAAGCAGGTACAGCTTGCGTTGCACCAGCCCCAGGTTCGAGGCCCTGGACAGAAGCACGAACGAAAACTCGCCAACCTGCGCCATGGACATCCCAACCGTGAAACTAGTCCTTGTGCTGTACCCGAACGCGCGTACCACCAGGGTTATCAGCGAACACTTAAACACGACCACCACGAAAAGCGTCGCGACCAGCACGTCCAGGTGTATCCACAGAAAAAACGGGTTCATGATCATCCCTATACTCGCGATGAACAGCGCGGCGAACACGTTTCGGATTGGCTCGACGTGTTTCAGCACCTGTTCCGCGTACGGCGTGCTGCTTACCATGACCCCCGCTACGAAGGCTCCTAGTTCGATGCTTAATCCTAGGTGTTCCGAGAACCACGCTATTGTTAAACAAAACGCGACACTTGTCATTTGGTACAGCTCGGGGTTGTTCCTCTTGGAGATCACTCGAAACAGGTTCGGCACCACGTGTCTTGACAGGAACACGGCGCCCAGCAAAAACGCAACCATCACCAGTGTAACCCTGATTAAGGAAACGACGCCCTCGCCGATCCCGTGAGACCCGCCGAGCACGGGAAGCAACGCGAACAGCAACCCGACCGTACAGTCTTGAAGAATCAGCGTTCCAATTGTTATTTGCCCGTGAAGCGTTCCCATTGCGCCGCGTTCCATCAGGCACTTTATCACGACCGCGGTGGAGGACATGCTGAGGAACGCGCCGACGAACACACCCTCTTTTGAGGGCGCGCCCGTGAAATCCGAAATCACGCCGCACACAAGCATCATGAGCAGAATCTCCATGCTTCCGCCGAACACCGCGACGGATTGCACGTGCCGCAGCTTCCCAAACGAAAACTCCACACCGAGCGCGAAGAGCAGGAAGATAATCCCAAACTGCGCCAAGGTTTCAACCTGCACCAGCTCCACTACTAAACCTAAGCCTCCCGGGCCCACCATGGACCCCGCGATGAGGTACCCGGTGATTAGGGGCTGGCCCAGTAACGTAAACAAAAGCGCGCCGATCGCGGCGCTGACCAAAATAATAACCAAATCCGAAATCAACCTCAAATCCTGCTGCAGTTCCATGGTTCCGCTTTTCGGGTTGGAAATCACAAACTCGTTGTCCGATGAATCCACTAAACGTTCCACGTCCTCGTCGTTGTCCTTACCCCCAAGCGCGCGGTCGATGTCCTTCGCGGTGCTGCTAATCCGTTCCAGAAGGGTTTCTTCGTGGGTTGAGAGATGACTTTCGGCATTCGACGCATTTGTGCGCAACCCAAACCGTCCTGTCGCGTCGTGCCCTTCGCTTTGTACATCGCCTTCCTTCACCACCTCCCCCCCCCCCCCCCCCCCCCCCCCCCCCCCCCCCCCCCCCCCCCCCCCCCGGCTCACCCGCACCACCGTCTCCAACGAACCCGTGTCTTTCGTGTCGTTGAAACTACGTCCCGCGCCCTCGCCAAGCACCCCGCTCTGTTCCGACTCGGCGTTCACAAACTCCTTGTCAAGCGCCTTTTCAAACTGCGCCGCGAGAGTTTTTTCGAACCGGCCGGCATCCTGTTCCTGTTCCTGGGATGCTTCGTCAGAGGTTCCGGTTCCGCTTTGAGGGTCCGTGCTGTCGAGCTCCGCGTGCTCCAACGACGACGAAAGCGTTTCCTGCGTTTCCTTGTGACGAGGGGTTCGGGGTGAAGGTCAGCGGGTGGCTTATTACGGCCGCGAAACGGGCGATGGTGCATTCGTGGATGTCGTGGGGACGAAAGATGAGCGAGAAAGCACACGCACCGGGTCCTCGTAGTTGTTTCCCGCGACGAGTGCGACGCACGCCGGCGTTAACAGCAACACGGCGACGAGAAGTACCCGGTTGAGACGCCTCAGTCCCGGCATGGGACAACGCGCGATCCAACGTCGTCAGGACGGAGGTGGGGTGCTGAGGAGAGTGGGCTCTTTAGATTGACTTTCAGCTGGCTGGCGAGATTTATTTCTCAAGCACATTTGCGATCGCAAAAGTTCACAACGAGTGGCACAGTGTGCGGGTCACCGCCAGGATGCACCCCTAGATCCGGGTCGGTGATTCGCGGTGCGAACGTGATGAAAGCGGAGTCGCGAATGGGACGAACCCGGGGGAACGGCTTCGTGTCAGTTCCGTTTCCAGACACGGAACCGCACGAGCAGAAGAGCAGAAACGATGTCATCCCGCCTTTACGCCTCGCCAAAGTGTTGCAGTTTTCCATTCCAGCGCTCGGCGCGGTTCTCGCGGACCCCCTGATGAGTTTAGTGGACACCGCGTGCGTTGGCCAGGTCAGCAGCATCGGCCTAGCTGCTCTCGGGCCGAACACCGCCGTGTTCGGGTTCGTCTCCATGGTGTTCCAGTTCTTCAGCGTGAGCACCACGGGTACGTGTTTTATTTTGTCACTGCGTACGTTTGGTACGGCTGGTGTCTAAACTCGGCGCACTTCCATGTCTTCCGAGTCACTCCTGACACTGTTTGCCCATACAAGGACTGACACTTTTCTTTCTTTCACAATCACAGCGATGGTCTCCCGTGCTCACGACGAGAAAAACAAAACCGTCGGCACGATGAAGAAAAGCCAATGCGCGAGCGACGCGCTTTCCTTGGCGTTGCTTTGCGGCGCGGTTTCCACGCTCGTGCTTTTCATTTTCGGCAACGCCTTTTTACAAATGATGTACACCCCCCACGAGTTAATAACCCCCGCGCTTAGTTACTTATACATACGCGCGTTGGCGTTGCCCGCGACGCTAGTGACGACAGTTGGTACGGCGACCAGTCTGGGCAGCCGCGATAGCAAAACGCCACTGTTCGTGGCGAGCGTCACGGGTACCCTGAACGTTTTGATCAACCTGTTCTTAGTGCTCGGGCCGCCCCAGCTAGGCATCGTGGGAAGCGCCATAGGAACGTGTTTATCCCAAAACCTGGGTGCGGTGCTATTCTACGCGCACATGACACACAAAAAAAGAGGACCGGATCGACTCACGCTGCGTCTGCGGTTTCCAAACACGAAAACCGCCGCGCCGTTCGTCGCGAGCGGCGCCGTGTTGACCACGAGGAGCGTTTGTGTTATGAGTTCGTATTCACTCGCCACGGCGTCCGCGGCATCAATGGGCACCCTAACCGTAGCCTCACACCAAGTACTCATGGGCATAATGACCGTCGCGCAGTTCGCCCCCGAGCCGCTGTCGTCCTGCGCGCAGTCCAACCTGGCGTCCACGCAAGTCGCTATTCATGGCAGAAGCGAGGATTCGTTCGGCAAGAAAAAACATGGCGAGACCGAAAAAACTCAAGACCTTTCCTCAAAAAGCTTGTCACTTTCCGAAAAAAAATACGCCAAGGAAGCGTGTCAGCTGTTACTGTGGTGCGGATTCTGGTCCGGGTTACTACTCGCGACAGGCACGTATGTGTTGCTAACACACGGCAGCTCGCTTTTCAGCAGCGACACGCACGTCGTTCTGTCCACTTCCGCCATGGCGCCGATTTTAGCGCCGTGCGTTTTCGTCTACGCCACGGTGTGCGTCACCGACGGTTTGCTGTTCGCGAGCGGCCGCGTTTTCTTCGCCGCGGGGGCGAGCGTTTTGAACCTTCCGGTGGTGGCTTTTTTGATCTCCTACAGCACCAATGGCGGGTTCGGCTTGGTGGGGACTTGGTTGAGCTTACTCGCCATTTTCGGCGTGCGCTTGGTGCAAAATCTATGCGTGGTGAGTAAGGATTACGGGCTCGTGGAGTTTTCGGTGCCTTTTTTTCGAAAAAGCTTGTTTCATGTTAGCGACAACACTCAACCGAAACCTCGGCGACGGAACCTGGTGTGATGTAACGACTTTATGTACCTTCACATCCTTACACGCATTACTACCGTCACCCGCTTTACGTGCGACTTCCTTACGCTCTTTGTGTAAAACCGTTAACGCAATCCCTCTAAAATTAAACCTTTGTGAGTTCCACGTACCTCAACGGCGTCCGCGTCTACGCACACCGCGATGCCCTCTCCCTAAACCTTTTTCAACTCCTCTTCCTTTTTCGTCACCAGCGCGTCCACTTGCTTTACGTACTCGCCCGTGAGTTTTTCGATTTGCTCTTCGAACCCTTTGATCTGATCCTCCCCTAAACTTTTCTTCAGCGTTCCTATGGACTTCATCGCGTCGCGTCGGACGTTTCGAATGGCGACCTTGCCATCCTCACCCAGTTTCGAAACCAGCTTCGCGAGTTCGTTGCGCCTGTCCGCGGTGAGGGCGGGGATATTAAGCCGAATGCACTGCCCGTCGTTCCCGGGGGTCAAACCCAAGTCGCTCATCATAAGCGCCTTTTCGATGTCCTTGATCGCGCCTTTGTCGAAGGGCTGGATCAAAATCGTCTGCGCATCCGGTGTCGTGGCGTTCGCGATTGTTTTCAGCGGCGTCATGGCGCCGTAGTACTCCACCTCCACGCGGTCCAAAATAGCCGCGTTCGCCCGGCCGGTACGAACGGTGTTGAAGTTGGTACGAATCGCGTCTATCGACTTTTCAAAGCGCTCCTCGCAATCCATCAAAACCTCATCAGGGTCGACTTCCTCGTCCGCGGCGCGCACCACGAGCCGAGGGTGCGCACGCGCGGACACGCGACGAGACGGCCGCGCACGCGCGCGGAACGCAGCCGGAACCCGGACTGGGGTGAAGGTACAAGCGGCGGCGTGCATGGTGGTGTGCGTGGCACCAGGTTTAGGGATCGTCTGCTGACTGGATATCGTCCCGATTTTTTCGAGACGAAAGTATTTTCGAGGAGCTCTCTTTTCTTCCTTCACTCCGCCGCGCGCACCATGGCGTGCCTAGCCGCCGCGCCCCCGCCCTGGCGCGTGCGTCGCCCGCCCCCCCCACCGCTCGCAAGGGGGCTCGGGAGCAAGCTCGCGAGGCTGCGCCGCGCGTCTCTGGCGTGCCCTCCCCCGCACGCGGGCAAAGCCAGCCCGAGCAACAACTTCGAAGTGTGGTGCAAGGAGCACTGGAACGACGGGGACGAGGAGGACCTCGGCAAGAGGCTGAGAGAGGAGTACGTCGACCCGGACAGGGAGGCGACGGCGGTGACGAACGGGTCGGACTTCAAGGCGCTATGAGAGTGTCGCGAGTGCGGGTACGAGTGGAGGGCGGGGATAAACAGCCGCACGGGGAAAAAGCACTAGGCTGCCCGTCGTGCTCTGGCCAACTGCCATTGAGCCCGACCTACAACTTCGCCGTGTGGTGCGCTGCGCACGGCGAGCGCGGCGCGCAGCTACTGGGTGAGTTCGTCGACCCGGACAAGAAGGCGACGGAGGTGACGCACGGGTCGCACAAGAAGGCGCTGTGGAAGTGCGACACGTGCAAACACACGTGAAGCGCGATGATAAACAACCGCACGAGGCGCGTCAGACACACCGGGTGCCCGAAGTGCGCCCGCGCGAGACGTGCCAGTGCCAAGAGCGGCTGAAATAATGAATTGATCACGAGATATTAAAGTCGATGTTGCTTTGCTCTGCCGTGACACTACAACCAAGCGCTATTGACCGAGCAAGAAATAAAACGTACGCGAAGGGAAACGTTTCAAGAATTCGACAGAACTCGAGTTTCGTTCGTAAAAAGAATCAAGCCTGGAGCGCGGCGACGCTTACCGCTTTCTGTGTTGTTTTCGTAGCCTGAAGGTATGTTGGATTCCTTTATTAACGACATGTGCATGCTACACCCGCTATTACGCAAACTAGCCCCTAAAACCCCCACCTACAACTCCCACTCCCCCGCCAGGAACTTTTCTCGGAACTCGGTGTCCCTCGCGACGACGTAAAAGATTGGGTGGCCCGGTATGACGTTCCCGTCTTTCGCGAGCACTTCGCCGATGGTTTTGGTTTCGTCAACCTTTATCATTTTTTGGTCCCTCTGGTCGGGTTTCGGAGCCGTCCATTCCGGTCGCTGCGTCTCCCCGTCATCAGGCTCCTCGCCGTGCTTCTGCATGAGCTTGTAAAACAACACATCGGGCGGGTAAACCGCGGACGCGTTTGATTGGTAGTAAAATTCAACCTTTTCTCGAGTGTAGCTTTTAGCGCTGTCCCACTCCAACGCGGGCGAGCCAGGCCCGAACATGGTATCCGCCTGCGATCCTATTGTGGCGTGCTCGTGGAAAATCTCAATCACATCTGTCTGCATGCTCTCCGGGTACACGAACAGGACCCAGAAAAACACGTTGGCAGGGTATTTTCCGTCGGAGTGCGTCACGATTTCGGGGAAGTGCTCGCCCGTTCCCATGACGTGCGGTCCGAGTTTTAGTTTTCGGTCCGCGAACGTGGACACGGCTTCTTTCGTCGCGACTCGCGCGAAGGCGAGCCTTTTTTCTTTTTTAGCATCCACCTCAATTTGCTTTTTCACGTTCTTGATGATCACCCTGAACTCGTTGTTGGTTGGTTCCAACCGCAAGCCCGCGTCGCAAAACCCGGCGCACTCGTCCAGCTTGTGCAAACCGTAAGCGCTCTTCGCGGCGCGGAAAAGCCCCTTGACGTTCGTCGCGTCCAACTTAACACACGCCTTCGCGTCCTCCAGGGCTTTCCCGAAGTTTCCCAACAACAAAGCCGCGTGCGCCCGGTTGCCGTGAATCACCGCGCGTAAAACATCGTCATCGAAACTCTCAATCAACGCCAGCGTGTACTGCTGTACCGCCTTGCGCACGTACAGCTTGTTTTGCTTGTACTTCAACGCGTCGTTTCCTTTCAACTTGTACTCCTCCGCGCGTTCCAAAGGCGTGGTGTCGTCGTACTTCAGGCTCTGCAACGCCGCGTAATCAGCGCAGTTGTCTTCGTTGATCCAGTCCTCGGTGCCGTCCCAGAAAAGAGCGGGAAGCAACTCCTCCTCCTCTTTACCGCCGGTCTTACCAGGGGCCAAATCGTGGGAACTCATCGTGGTTCGATCGATGCAACTCGCGTCGCGACTTACGCGAGTGCACTTGCTTCGCTGACTACCTCGTGACCGCCTCGAACCGTTGGCGCACGGACCGCCCACGAACTGCGGTGCGGACACTTCCGTGGAGTGCGGCGTAGGGCCTAGACCCTCCCGATGGGGAAACCGCGACACCGCGCACGCCTCTCTGCGCGGACAGGGGCGGTGCGATTGCGGTGTCGTGCTTTCTGCTGAGGGGAAACGTTTTTGCGCTCGATTTCGCCGACAGCGCCGCCGCCGCCGTTTACGTCAAAAACTCGAGGGCGGTGTCATCAGAGTTGTCCGCGCGCGGTCCCGATCACGGTCCCCGGGGTTCGGGCCTGCGAAATGTCGGACCCCGCGAAGAAGAAGCAGCGCGTTGACGACGCCAGTGATGGTGGCTCTGAGCCGAGCGTGAATCCGCACACCGGTCGCGTGTACACGCCAAAGTATTACGAGATTCTGGCCAAGCGCAAGGATCTGCCTGTGTGGCAGCAGCAGGCTGAATTCACGGAGGCGCTTCACAACAACCAGACGTTGATTCTGGTTGGCGAAACCGGTTCCGGTAAGACCACCCAGGTTCCCCAGTTCGTGGTAGAGGCGGGGTACACGGCGGGGGGGAAGATGTGCGTGTGCACGCAGCCGAGAAGGGTCGCCGCGATGTCAGTGGCGAAACGCGTGGCGGATGAGATGGACGTGAAGATCGGAGACGAAGTCGGGTACAGCATTCGGTTCGAAGAGCTGACGAGCCAAAAGACGTTTTTGAAGTACAGCACCGACGGTATGCTCCTAAGAGAAGCCATGACGGACCCCGAGCTGTCGCGGTACGCCGTGATTGTGATTGACGAGGCGCACGAACGCACGCTCGCGACGGATGTGCTTTTCGGGTTGCTGAAGGAGGTGCTTTTGCGACGGAAAGATTTGAAGGTGGTGGTGATGTCCGCCACGCTGGAGGCGGAGAAGTTCCAGGGGTACTTTCTCAACGCACCCCTAATGCGCGTCCCCGGAAGACTGTTCCCCGTGGAGATCTTCTACACCCAGGACCCGGAGCGGGATTACCTGGAAGGTACGTCTTGCATTTCCCAAATCCAACGACTGTGTTCCCATACAATACTGACACCTTCTTTTATTTATCTCAGCCGCTATTCGCACGGCCGTGCAGATCCACGCGTGCGAACCGCCCGGGGACATTTTGATTTTCCTCACGGGCGAGGAGGAAATCGAAGACGCTTGTACTAAAATCCGAAGGGAAGTGGCGAATGCTGGTGACAAGGTTGGGGAGGTGAAAGTGGTGCCGTTGTACGCGTCACTGCCCCCGCAGCAGCAACAGCGGATCTTCGACGAAGCCCCGCCGCCGCGGAACGGCATCGCGGTGCGTATTTCCCCACTCACCACGCTCCGCCTCCCTGACTGCCCATACTCGTACCAGAAGGGACTATTCCCTCTGATTGTTTGTCCATACATCGCGATATACGGGACTGACGATATTTTTTACAATCTCAGGGGCGCAAAATCGTCGTCTCCACGAACATCGCGGAGACGTCGCTAACAATCGACGGGATAGTGTACGTCATGGACCCCGGGTTTTCGAAACAGAAAGTGTACAACCCGCGAATCAGGGTGGAGTCGTTGTTGGTGAGCCCGATTTCGCGCGCATCGGCGCACCAACGCGCTGGTCGCGCCGGCCGTACGCGACCGGGCAAGTGCTTCCGCCTGTACACGGAAGCGTCTTTCAAAAAAGATCTTCAGGAACAGACTTACCCCGAAATCCTGCGTTCCAACCTGGGGTCCGTGGTGCTTCAGCTCAAGAAACTGGGCATCGACGACCTGGTGCACTTCGACTTCATGGACCCGCCCGCGCCTGAAACGCTGATGCGGGCGCTTGAGCTTTTGAACTACCTCGGCGCGTTGGACGACGACGGCAATTTAACGCAAGTCGGCACGATAATGTCCGAGTTCCCCCTTGATCCGCAACTGGGGAAGATGGTCTGCGCATCACCCCAGTTCAAGTGCGGGAACGAAATTCTCACCATCACGGCGATGTTGAGCGTTCCGAATCCGTTTATACGACCGCGGGACCAACAAAAAGAAGCGGATGACGCGAAAGCGCAGTTCTCGCACATGGACGGCGACCACTTGACTCTTTTAAACGCGTATCACGCGTTTAAACAAAACGGCGAGGACCCTACTTGGGCGTACAACAATTACTTAAACTTTCGGGCGATGAAGAGCGCGGATAACGTCCGGTCGCAGTTGCTGCGCATCGCGAACCGGTACAACATGAGCCTTACGAGCACGGATTTCAAAAATAAGGACTACTACTTCAACATCCGGAAAGCGGTGCTTTCCGGGTACTTCATGCAGGTCGCGCATTTAGAGCGGCAAGGCAGCTACCTTACTGTCAAGGACAACCAGGTAGTGCAGCTGCACCCGAGCACTTGTCTTGATAACAAACCGCAGTGGGTGGTGTACAACGAGTTCGTGCTCACGACGAAAAACTACATCCGAACCTGCACCGCGGTGGACGGCGCGTGGCTCATAGACATCGCGCCGCACTACTTCGACCTGTCCAACTTCCCAGCCTGCGAAGCCTTGCAAGTGCTGCAGCGGCTGTACGCGAAGAAGAAATAGGGCAGGAGAAACTTAGTTGACGGAGGTGAGGTTGGGTAGATACATGATGTTAAATAAAGGTTAATATTCCAATACTATTTCTGTTATGCTTTTTCGGCGACGATCGGCGACATGACGTCATCGCTCGTTTTACTTTCCTCGAGTACCGCCTTTTGTGTCGTGTTGGTTAGTTTGACGTCCCCTGGTACTACTCCTACTCGCAAAGCGTGTTTCAACAACCCTGGAATGTGAATTTCAGACAGGTACTTCTGCCAATCCAGGGTTTCAAACTCAAACGGGAAAAGCTCCCGGTCTTCGTCCGCCATTGCATCTCTAAGTTCCTTAACGTTCGCGCTTCCAAACCGCGCCGCGTACGCGGTGTACGGTTCGTACAGCTGGCCCATATCCCGAAGCTGTGTCCACGTCTTTTTCGCGATTTGGTTTTTCCGGTTTTGCGCATTCGTGATTGAGCCTGGTTTTATCTTCTCGAGAAGCGACGTACCGGTCACGCGCGCGCCGTCTTGCCGTAGCCACGTATCTAGTTCGAACAATTTTCTACTTTTGAAAACCGAAACGTTACGCGGCGGAATAATGGGCGCGCCGCTTTTCTTTTCCAAAAGAGGCGCGCCCACGAAATAAAGCTTGACTATTTGCAGAAACACGCAGAAGTTCAGCGGGTTCATCGTGGACGTCGCGGCGTGATACACCGGGATTTTGGATGATCTATCGGTATCGCCCGATGACTCCTTACTCGACTCCTTGCTTCCCTCCTTCACAAGCGCCGCCAGCATCACGTTCACCACCGAATCCACCGGCACGATGTCGAGCACGCCTTTTTCGTCCCCCACGAACCCGCTAATAAGCCCCTTGCCGTACGCCAAAATCAGCGGGTCCGCCATCCTGACGCCTTCTATCCACCCCGGGAAAGGCTCGTGGAGGGCGCCTTCCACGATTGACGGGCGGACGATAACAATGGGAACTTGGTGTTTTTCGTGAGACAAGATTTGCTCGCCCATCGCCTTCGTGAAAACGTACGTGTCCTGCCACCCGAACCGTTTCGCGCGCGCGGTGCCCAACGCCACGAGTCGCTGAGTCAAGTCCTTACGACTTTCTTTGGAAGAGGTTTCAACATGGGAAGAACTTTGCGGGCTCGCCGCCAAGTTGTTTTCATCTCGCGCGGCGGAAAACGCCAGGTCTATCTCTGCATACGGATCCAGCCCAGCATCATCGTCGTCGGCGTCTTTTTTTCCAAACGAATCAATCCGGCAACTCAACTCGTTCGCGATGCTGTCCCCGACTCGGAACGCCGTTTCCGCCTGGTCCCCGACACGCAGGCCGTTGACGAACGCGGTGGAGACGTGCACCATGACCTTTAGTTTTCCGCACTGTTTCGCGAGGTCGAGCATCCGCTTCGGCCCCAGCGCGTTGACGTTCACCGCGACGTCGAAGCGTTCGTTGAATTTCGTGCTCGCCGCGGAGTGCACGACGATTTCGGCGGTTTCGGTGATTTTCTCGAAATCGGAAGGACTCAAGCCAACGCCGTCCACGCCGAGATCTCCCGGTACCGGCACGAGTTTTGCTTGAATGAACGCGTCGAACCCTTTACCTCCGTGCCGCTCGCGAAGCCGGTCGAACAAAGGCAACGCGATGATCTCCTTTTCCAAACGAACACGAGCGTCGTTCGTGCCTCGAGGAGAGATGATCAAATAAACGCAACGCACATCAGGTTGTTCCCACAACAGCTTCTCCAGGAACACCTTTGCCAGGAACCCGGTGGAGCCGGTGAGGACTATGGTGCGGTCGCGGAGAAAGGATCGTACGACGGATGTATCGCCGCCGACGCCGGCGGTACACGCCGCGATGCTGGACACGCGACACGGCACCTCGCAGGTTCCAATCCGCACACGATTTGTTTGACGCTTATCTGTTCCGATACCACGCGGGGAACGACGCCGGGAACGATCGTGTCGTGCCGCCGCCGACGCGAACGCTCGCGCCGGCGCCGACAACGACATCGGCACCGTCCAAGAACAACGTACACCAAACGCGCGCCGCCCACCACTGACCGGAGTGGTGGAGAAGGATCGATGAAAGAAGAGTAGTTCGACATATTCCATTGTAGCGCCAGCTGGCCGAAACCGAAATGGAGAAAAGTTGTATGCAGTGATGAGAAGAAGTACCCCTAATAAATACACACCCTACCCGCCTCACATCCCGCAGTTTTCCACGTTCACCCCCACCAGGCTCACCGAGCCGTGCCCGTACGACCCCGCGAGTGTTTCCCCGAAACTTAAGGTACCAGTGACCCTGACGGCGCAGTCGATGACGACGGACCCGGCTCCCGCGGCTTTCACAATGACCGATTTCCCCAGCGAAAACAAACCCGTGTTCCCCGCCCCCGTGTACCGTCCCGGGGCGACCACTATTGTGTCTGCGTTGGTGGCGTTGACGTTCCCTGACACCGTCCCGGAAGGAACAAGGCTCGCGTGTATGCCCCGCTGGATGGTGCGGTACGGGAGAGCAGAGGTGCCGTCCCCGGTCGCGTCGTCCCCGGAGGGCGACACGAACACGTCTGATACCAAAAAGGTGGTCAGCCCGTTTCGCTCGGCGCTCCATGAAACGCCCCCGTCGTTGCTTATGGAGACGGTCTTCAAAACCCCAGGTCTTATGGTACCAAGCTGTACGTCCGCTTGCGTGCCCACGACGTATTCAGAGGAAAACGCGGTGAACACCCAGGAATCGCCGGTGCCGAACGTCGCGCCCGCCGCGAATACTACCCGCACGCCCTCTTCCAAAACTTGATTCGCACCGGGCGTAACGGTCACGCTTCCGCTCCAACTCCCGGTGACCTCATCCACCGGGTCCGCTCGCCACCTGAACGTGGTCGCGGAAAGCATGGAAACAGTGAATTTCAGGGACTGCGTTCCGGTGAAAACACCCCTGGTCTGCAAATCAGAACTCCCGCTTCCGGAAAACTCCGGATCACTCACCGTGTCCATCGCGTGTCGCGGCGACGCGCACGCCACGTGGTTCGCCGAAACGAACGTCCCGGGAAACGTGGCGGTGACCAGGGTTCTTGAATCACTGAAACGGCAAAGCAGGCCCGTTGATTGTATAAAACCAGAGCCTTTGATGTGCATTTCCGTACCCCCCGAAAACGGCCCCCTCGCCGCGATCGCGGCGTTCGCGCTGACACTCCACCGGTCGGAAGGCGAGTACCCCGAATCCGACCCAAACGCGATTGACACGCCGTGGCTCAACGCGTGCCGGCCTTTGCGCTTGCACGGGACGTAGAACAAGTCCCCTGCAGTGTACCCCGAGGCGGTCACGAACGCGACGAACACGCCATCACGCATTTCGTACGTCTCGCTGTCCATGTTTATTGACGGTGACCAGGTTCCGGCTCCAAAGTTGTTTGGTAAATCGGCGGCGGTGAAGAGCACGTTTTCGGTACCGTCGATTCCCGGGCTCGGTAGGTACTCCCCTTTCTTCCACCGGAAGGACGTGCCACCTGCTAACACTTCGACCGCGAAAGAGGCATCGGTAAGCCCGGTGTACTCACCAGTAGCGCGCACGTCAACGTTCGCAACCTCGGTCCCGACGTTGGAAGAATCAGCCTCGACCAATCCAACGTCCGTGACGGACCGAACTAAACTCCACGCGTCGCCGTCGATATCGGCGCGCCACTTGAACGCGTCCCCCGCGTGCGCGACGACTCGCCACTTGTCGCCCACGCCGTGGCCCGCGATGGCGCCCCACGTGACATACACGCCGTCGTCCAGCAGTACTGGGGAAAGGGAGAGCGGTTTATCCGATGCGCTAAAAGGCCCGCCCCCGTCCCCGAAACCGCGCAGGTATTTGCGCCACCGAAATCGTGACACGTCGGCGACGGGCGTGACGATTTTAACCTCGTACACGTACGTCGAGCGCCCTGCGTACGTCCCCGTGACCGTGAGTTGCGCGTATAGACCGGTGGAGGTTGACCCTGGGGCCCGGTCAAAGATGGGCGGGTCAACGTCGTTGTTGTGTGTAATGTCAACAACGAACGTGGCGTCGTTCACCCCCGTGAAGGTTCCGTACGAAGCAATCGTCCGGTTGGCGATCACGAACTGATCGCCGGGCGCATACCCGCTCAGCTGCGAAAATCGCACCGCGACGCCCGAACTCAGCGCCTGCGTGGTTCCGTCAATCACCACCTCGTCGCTCCAGTTCGCCCGGCCGCTATCACGGAACTGGAACGAGTGTCCTTTGTTCGCGGTGAAGGTCCAGCGCGTGACTGACGGCACCGACACGGCGTAGGTAGGGGAAACAAACGTGGCGACCAACCCTTCGTCAAACGCTGCCGCGCCGTCGGTCGCGATGGCGACGCCGGTTGCCCAAACAGTCGCCTCCGCCTCAGTCGCGCCGAGTCCGAACTTGCGCCAGCGGAACGTGTTTCCAGTACCGTCGGGCTCGAGCTGGTACGTCCAGGAGGCCGTCCCGGTGTACGTCCCGGTGACTACTAAGTCGTTCGCGTACGTGCCGTCGACTTTTGAGTTGGACGCGGCGCCTGCGATTTTCAAATACGCGGTGGGGTAGGAGTGCGCCAAGTACCCGTTCGTGATCGTACCCGTGATCACGTTGCTCAAACCTATACCCACTCCGTTGGCGTACCCACTCCCGGAAACAGCGCTGCCGCCGCCCGACAGCGAGCCTGCTAACGGGAAGGCGTGAATCGTGTGCGCGCCAGTGTTGCTTTTCAGCGGCACGACGTCCGACAACGGCGAGCCTTGGTTCGGAGGGTTGGCGTAGTTCGTTTGCGCGGCGACTGGTCTGGCGATCGTGGGCCAGTGTTTGCTCCCGCCGTGATCGGTGGTGACGCTTGTGACGCGCGGGAGGTGTGTCTTCAGGGGAATCAGGAACTTGGACCCGGCGGTGAACCCCGAGATTGCGGAAAACGTGACGTTCACGCCCCTGGCGAGCGTAAAAGGCTCGTCCGTAGCGACCGTCGTGGCCACCGAAAAAGCCCCGGTGTTGAGTCGCCACTTAAACGCCGTACCGCTCGTGAACTCAATCGTGATCACCGCATCTTTCGTCGGCGCGTCACCGTCCGCATCGGTGTACGTGCTCCGCAAGTCTTGCGTAGCTTGGAAGTCGTTGGGAAAATCGAAATCGTTCGGCGTCGCCGGCAAAACGCTCGTCGGCGATTGGAACAAATCCACGAAATATTCGTTCCCGACTTTGTACCCGGAGGTTAAGCCCCAGGTGACGTAGATTCCATACGCCAAGGACTGGCCGAGGCTTTGCATGGTGGTTAACTCGGAAAACATGCCCCCGGTGTACACAGGTTCAACTCCGGGGGATAACGGCAAAACCGCCTTTTCGAAAATCCACTTGAATTCGGAACACGACGTGGTACAAGCGCCGGCGATTTGCATTCGGAACCGCGCTTTTTCATGTCCGAGGTACGTCCCGGTGATCGTCGGCGTCCGCGCGTCGCCGGCGGCGTTGCTACTTTTCGCGACCGCGTCCGAGACGTAGGACTTGCCAAGCGTCGTCGTGACGTGTCCGTGGAACGCGGTGAACGTAAACTTGTCACCGAATGTTTTGCCACCCAGCGTGAGCCAGTTCACGGAGACGCCTTTTCGCAAAAGAGTTGCACTTTGGGAAACCGAAACGGCGTCGGTCCAAACCGACGACGACCCGTCACCCGTACTCGCGTCATACGCTTTCCACCGGAACGTCCCGGTGTCGGCCATGATTTCCACCTCGAAGGTTTCGTCATGGGTACCGACGAATGTGCCTTCCACGTACATCACCGCGTCGTCGTCCCCCGTGGCGCCGGCGACGGTTTCCACGACGGGCGAAAACGTGGTGCTCCAGAACGTAAGCGCGTCGAATTGCCACGTCTCGCCGGCGACCTTTCCGCCCGCCGTGGCGAAGGAGACAAACGCGCCGTGTTTCAGGTGGACGGAATTCGCGACAGTCACACCAGTCACGACAGCGCTCCAGGCGCACCAAGCACCTGCAGTGCTTGTCTTGCAAGTGCTGTCGTTGACACGATACGCGCGAAACTTAAACGCGGAGGCGCTCGTCATTTCAACCTCGAACCTCAAATCCTCGGGCCCCGAAAAGTACCCGTGCGCGAAAAGTTTCGTGTCTTCCGTGAATTGCAAATCCGTGGTGTCCGTTCCCAAATCCTTCGGTGACCCGGTGTAACTCTTCACACCAGTAGCGTCGGTGTACGTGACATCAGAAAACGAGTGCAAACCGCGGTATGAAACTTTCAGTTCCCTTTGTGAGCCAGCTGTGTAAATATCGACGTCCACGCCGCTCGGGTCGGCGGGGGATAATTGACACAAAACGCGTTTTGCATCCACGAAAACGCCGCGCGTCGCGTAGGGGCTTTTGGTCAGGGCGTCGAAGCGCCAGACGTCGCCTATCGATTTGCCAGTAGCTGACGCGAAAGTTATCATCACCCCGTACTCCAGTTCAGTAGCAGACGTCGAAAAAGCGTGTAGCCCAGAATACACGCCTGACGGGAACATCCCCAAACTCCACTTGCGCCATTTCCACTTCAAAACGCTGGCGTCGTTCACAACGACGATCTCGTACGTCGCGTCGCGCTGGACGTGCGTGTCATAGGCGTCGCCCACTGTCGGTGCGACCGTGAGCAGCGAATCTTTATCAGGCTCTGTATCAATTTTAGACCCAGTGACGTACTCAACTTCCGTGAATTTTGAAAACGTTCGCGAAGCGCTGACTCCGTGCGCGCAGAACAAATCGTCGCTCGCGTAAAAATCGCTCCCCTCCGTCGCTCCATCAACAAGCTTACCCCCCGTCCTTGAAATCAACACCGGCGTGACCCCCGACGTTGACGTTTGATCAACCCCTAGGTCCCACGGTCCCCACGGCGCGTGCCCCACGAAGTTAAACTCGAGATACGAACCGGCACCGCCTTTCCTAACCCCCGGCAGGGACGTAAACGTGGCGCCGTCGTTGGTAACCGAAACGTGCGCGGTGTCGTTTTTGTTTTTTCGAGGAGGAGTCACCACGGTGATCGTGGATTGGTCCACGAAAGTTCCAGGCACCACGTCGATTTCCGTGGAAGGGAAGGTTGTGGAGAACTTGACCTGATGTGGGGGGTGGAGGGTGGTAAGGGGTGGTAAGGGTTAGCGGCGATGTCTTTAGTCTTTAATCAACGCATTGAATGTGTTTTTCGCGTTTTGGAGTCGAGTCCTCTTGGATACCGCCCGTGTTGAATGTGTTTCTGTCCCCGCTTGCAGTCCGTACCTTTAAGTTCTTGCTTCGTTTGAACCCGCTGCCGGTGATAGTGACGGTGGTGCCTCCTTCTTTCGGTCCCGCGTTGGGGGTTATGGACCGTAAAACAGGCGGGGCTGCGGCGTGAAGACGGGGGGAAGACACGCGTCAGACGATGGTAGACACGAAATCGTGCCGTTGTTGCCCGAGAAAGAGCAAATCGCGAGTGCCATTGCGTACCTTGGTACCCGAAGGAAGCGCCGTAATCGGAGCCTCGGGGGGCACACTCCACGAACCAGAGGTACCCGAGGGTGACCACCAGCAGAAGAAGCTTCCGCATGGCGCACAGGCCTTGGACCTCACCTCTGTGCCGTCCGCTTTGCACGAGCCCGCGCGAAAGGAGGCCTGGATGTTCTGGCTTTTACAAGAGTACATGAGGGGTGCGTGCCAAAATCCCAGAAACTTTTGTCGGCGGAAAAAGCGGCGGCCCGGCATCTGCGTCGGCATCTCGTCGGCGCGCAGGTGGTGTCCCGGCACGATGGAGAACACCATCGGGGACGTACCGATTCAATGGTTCCGGGACGAAGAGCACATCGGGTACGATGCGGACGGGCGGCGGATTTTGAAGCGCGCGCGTATCGACCATTTAGACCACCTGCTGCAGATGGTGGACGACCCCACGTACTGGAGGAAGGTGTTCGACGAACGCGAGGACAAGGAGATTGCGATTTCCAAGGAACAGGTGCGTGACGGACGGGTTGCCAGGGGTGGTGGGGACTGACACGTGTCGGTGTTCCTTGTCTCGAAGCGAAACGACGTTACCCACCGACACGCACACGACAACCACCCAACCTGTACCACGACAACGACTCACCACGTTCACATCCATTCCCAAAAAATAACAGCTCGAGTTGATTCGCAAGCTGCGCGGAGGCATCTTGCCGAGCAACTTTTTCGGCGACCAGTTCCAACTGAACACGGCGGAGGATAACGTGGTGCTGCCGTCCGCGCGGGAACCGAAACGCAGGTTCGTCCCGTCCAAATGGGAAGCCAAAACCGTGCTCCGCATCATCCGGAGTTTGCGGAAAAACCCGGACCAGCGGCGAAACGATTTGCAAAGACACAAAGCGGAAACCGGCCCGGCGCTTCTGTGGGAGGGCGACGACGACTTGACGTTGAAAATCAACGGCCTGGCTTATTTACCCGCACCGCGGGCGAAACTACCCACGCACTCCGACTCATACAACCCGCCGTTCGAATACCGAGCGGACACGGTCACCAAGGACAACGGCGACGTTGACGAAACGCCTCGGACGTTTTACGAAGGTACGCGTTGGGCTTTTCCCAAATCCCGCCTCCCTGTTTGTCCATACGGCACTGACACCTTCTTTTATTTATCTCAGCCCTGCGGCGCGTGCCGTCCTACGCCCCGTTCGTGCTGGAGCGATTCCAGCGGTGTCTCGACCTTTACCTGTGTCCCCGAGTCGCGAAAAACAGAATCAACATCAACCCGAAAGATATGCTCCCGCCGCTTCCGTCGCCGAAAGAGTTAAGGCCGTACCCGAACTCCAAGGCGCTGAAGTACGTCGGGCACTCCGACAAAGTGCTTTCGATTTCGATTTGCCAAACCGGCAAGTGGTTGCTTTCGGGCAGCGCGGACGGGACGTTGCGGATGTGGGAAGTCTCCAGTGGAAGGTGCGTCCGGAAGTGGCAATTCGGGGAACACGTGGTGAACGTGGCGTGGTGCCCGAGGGACGGGAGCGTGCTGGCGAGCGCGTGCGTCGGGACGGCGGTCGTGTTGCTGGACCCGCACGCGGAGGAAAGCAAAGATTTGACGGCGACGGCGCGGGCGTCCGCCGGGGAGACCGACGTCACGTTAGAGTCAGACGGCGTCGCGCCTTGGGACGAGAACAACAGCGGCATTGTTTTCGTCAAGCACGCGTTCCGAGTTACGAAAATCGCGTGGCACCACAAGGGCGACTACTTCGCGACTTTGGTAAAGGGCGGCGCGAACGTGTTGATTCACCGGGTTTCGAAACGAAGCTCACAGCGGATTTTCAAGCAACAGAAAGTCCCGATAAGAAACGCCCGGTTCCACCCCACGCGGCCTATCATGTTCATCCAAACCGCCGCGTACGTGTACCTGTACGACCTACAGCGACAATGCCTGGTCAAGAAACTCGTGTCGGGGGGTAACCAGATGCAGTGTTTAGCGTCGCACGGCCTAGGGGACAACCTAATCACCGGCACGAGCGACGGCAAACTGCAGTGGTTCGACATGGACCTTTCAAACACCCCGTTCAAATCCATGTCAACGCACAGCACGGGCATCACGTCCGTGGCGTTTCACAAAAAACTGCCCCTCTTCGCCACCGCGAGCGACGACTGCACGGTACACGTGCTGCACGGCGCCGTGAGCGCCGATTTGAACCAAAACGCGTTGATCGTGCCGCTGAAAATTTTGCGAGCGCACACATCGCACGACGTACAAGGCGTCCTAGACGTGGTGTTTCACCCCACGCAGCCGTGGCTGTTCAGCGCGGGCGCGGATGGAACCATCGCGCTGTTCTGCGACGATCACTGAGGTGAGGGTGATGCGAATGGGTAGTACGAGGTGACGGTGTATAGATTTTGATTTGGAAATTTACGGTTTTGACTATCTTGACTCTTTACCCGCCGTGCTCGTCGCGATGCGCCCTGATCAAGCAATTGAAACGTACGCACGGTCGATGCCATGGGAAGCGTAGGAGGCGCGAGGGAGACAAAGAGGTTTTCTGTTTTTCGTTTTTCAAAAATCGCGAGTATTTCGACTACGACTAACAGCACTCGCCGTTGGGCATGCTGGTGCGGCATCTGTAGCACCGCGTCGTGCCACATTTCTCGCAGGTATCAAAGTTCAAGTCGCAACGGGAACACGACCTTTCGCCGCACATGCCGCAGTACTCAAACGTCGTGCACCTGTAGCACAATTACCAGTGGCAACCGTCGCAGATAGCACGGCAGTTGTGGCACACGAACTTGCCGCAGCCCCCTTGGCATGTCTTCAAGCTCTTGCCTGCGTAACCACATCCGCAAGTCCTCAGCGGTTTCGCTCGCTTCTGTTGCGGTTGGTTGTTGCGCTGTCGTTGTTTCTTCTTAGACATGGTGCGTGAAGGTATGCCGACTGTCTGACTGTCGACTGTCTCTCAACGAAGTTGTTTTCCCGCCTCCGTTTTTGCTGTGCCTTTCGTAACGCCCAAGAAAAAACCAACCACAACGACACGCGCCGCGTCACACCCTCCACGATGTCTTCCAGCGCGACGCCCGGTGTCGAAGCACGCACGGGCAGAGAAAACCGCACACTCGCTGCGACCGACGCGATCCAGCCCGAGACACAGAGCGCCATCCCAGGTCTTCCGACGACGTCGTCACCGCACACGTTCTCGGAAGGATCAAAGACCCTACAGATCTCGCGGAGCTTCGCGCGGTGAGTCGTGCGATGCGCGACGCGGTTGCAGCGACTGGACATCGGGTGAGGGGGGTGGAGGTGAAAGCCGCCGTAAGGCTTGGGTACTTAAGCACGCTAAAGCACCTGCATCGACAAGGTCGTCTCCATGTGAATTCTGAGGGCAGCTTGCAAAAATGTTTTACCGGCAAAATTCACGAAATAGAAGCAACCGTTCTTCACCAGGAAGCGGCGGCGAAAGGGCAACTGGAGGTGCTGAAGTGGTTGCGAGCGAACGGCTGCCCGTGGGATGAGAAAACGTGCGCGAGTGCGGCGCAGGCCGGGCATCTCGAGGTGCTGCAGTGGGCGCGTGCGAACGGCTGCCCTTGGGACGCAAACACGTGCGCGGGGGCGGCGTTGGCCGGGCACATCAAGGTACTGCAGTGGGCGCGCGCGAACGGCTGTCCGTGGGACGAGTGGACGTGCACGATGGCGGCGACTTTAGGGCATCTCGAGATGCTGCAGTGGGCTCGCGCGAACGGATGCCCGTGGAATGAGGACACGTGCTTAATGGCGGCAATGGCCGGGCACCTCGAGGTGCTGCAGTGGGCGAGCGCAAACGGCTGCCCGTGGGACGAGTTTACGTGCAAGTACGCGGCGAAGGGCGGGCACCTCGAGATGCTGCAGTGGGCGCGCGCGAACGGCTGTCCGTGGGACGAGTGGACGTGCACGATGGCGGCGACTTTAGGGCATCTCGAGATGCTGCAGTGGGCTCGCGCGAACGGATGCCCGTGGAATGAGGACACGTGCTTAATGGCGGCAATGGCCGGGCACCTCGAGGTGCTGCAGTGGGCGAGCGCAAACGGCTGCCCGTGGGACGAGTTTACGTGCAAGTACGCGGCGAAGGGCGGGCACCTCGAGATGCTGCAGTGGGCGAGCGCAAACGGCTGCCCGTGGGACGAGTTTACGTGCGCGTATGCGGCGGAGGGCGGGCACCTCGAGATGCTGCAGTGGGCTCGCGCGAACGGCTGACCGTGGGACAAGTATACGTGCTCGGAGGCGGCGGAGAACGGGCACCTCGAGGTTCTGCAGTGGGCACGCGAACGAGTGCCCTTGGGACTGGGTGCAGTGCGTGTCCTTGGGACTGGGTGCGGTGCATGTCGAAAGCATCAGCGAATGACCACCTGGATATGCGAGCGTGGTTGAACGAGAACCAAGCAGTACGGGTGCCGTGAGAAGACGATATAAGAAAGGAACAAGACCCCGCATTTCTGTTTACTGTTTTGATTGATACACATTCTCTTGCCTCCATTCCTTCGAGGTGACGCTCATTCAATGACAATGACACACGCAGGGTTTAAGGCATAGCGTTTACGATTCCATTACGACACACACGGTTCGATTTACGATTACAAGAACGTCTCTTTTTCGGCCTCCACACTATCTCTTCCTCAGCGCCCTCCTGACTAAATGCTCACACGGAAACGCGTTCCATTCCCAAAATTAAACCGTGTATCGGTCCTTCGCGCGGCGTTCCAATCGAATAGCGTCGTCGTGTACCATGTATCCGATTTTCTCGTTTTCCGGCATCTCCAGGACGTTTTTGAAGTGCTTTCCGATTGCGATTTGGTCGGCTTCGTTGGACGCGGTTTTCGTCCAAAGCGCGATGCGGTGTTGCTTTTGCCGGACGCTGATCACGGCGCCGCAGATCTCGCTGGGTTCGCAGAACTGCTCGCCAATCATCGCGAGTAACAAATTGAGCCAGCAGTCATCGAGGTGCGCGGGTTCTTTGGATTTCGGGAAGAAAAACGTCCACTTGCCGCCTTTCGCACAAGTAGCGTCTTCCCATTTCGGTTCGATGCCTTCCTTGAACAAGTGGAAGTCGGTGCCCATGATCAACCGGGACGGCGCGAGGATGTTGTTGTACAGGCACCAGAAATCCTCCACCGTGTTGAAGGTGTACACCGACCGCAGCGTCTGGCCCCACGTGGCTTGCTTTTGCCGGCCGTTCGGGTTGTCGAACCAAAGCGTCCACGTGTGCTCCAACGGGTGCTTCGCGGTGAAGTCGGGGGCGGGGTCCGCCATCGTGAAAGCGCGGGGATCAAACGGTGATCGCGCGCGGCTCTTTGAGTGGCAGTAACGTCGACGAGCCGCCAATAAAGCATAAAGAAGGGTTTTCGGTAAATTGGACGCATTCAACAAGGCAAACAGTCTGAGAATTTGGTTTACCGAAATATGTGACTAAAAACGCTAGTACTAAGTTACCTGCGATGTGGACAGTTCCCAAACGCAAAGTTTTTTCCATTATTCAATCCTCCGTCGCTTCGCGAAACACGGTCTCGAACGGGGACTCGTCCTGTACCCGGCTTCGCGTTTGTTCGTTTTTATCGTGTACGGCGAGCGACGGCTTGCCTCGTTGCGTGTCTTGTTTCGTGTCTTTTCCTTTTCCTTTTGTTGAGGATGAAGCGTTGGCGCTTTGGAATCGCGGCGCGAACGCGACGGTTGGATTTTTCGTGATTTGGAACGGGTCCGTGTCGGATGCGACGGGCGGCGCGGTTTGAGAACTACCGCCTCTGTCTGGAATCGAACCGCCGCTACCGCGACTGGCAACCGAGACATTACCAACACCTCGCGCAACCAAACCAGTGCTGTTACCGCCCCGCAAACTTTCACGACTGCTTTCGCGTAGCATGAACCCCGCGGTTGTTGAATCGTTTCCGTCGTCATCCGCCGTCTCCACCCGCCGCCCTAACAAATCCACCCGTACCCTACTAACCCTGTGCCGCCTGAAACGTTCCTCCGCCTCGAGTTTCGCGATCTCGCCGTCCCGCATTTCCTGCCGTTCCTTTTCGTCGAGCCACGCGTTGCTGTCAAGCGCGAACCAATCCGCCTGGTCGTCAATCACGGTCGTGCGTTTCGCGCTCGTGCGGTCAAACTCCACCAGCCGGTTCTTAGCCTCCGTGGCTTTGGCTTCGACTGCTTGGTGTGCTTCTCGGTGCGTGTCAACACTGCCCGTTCCAAACGCGTCCCCGGTTCGAACAGGGTCAGCAGAGTCGGTGTTTATTTCACTCCCGTTCGCGAGCGTCGCGCGCACCGCGGCGCCGCAGAACGTACACCGGCACCCTTTTTCCAGAAACGTTCGCGTTTCCCCGGATAACAAACCGTCCACGGACGGTTGGACGTGAAAAATCTTGCCGCACCGCAAACAGTTCACCACAGCGCGTTGCAAATCGGACGGCTTTAGGGGGGGGGGGGGTGAGCTCGTGCAAGGCGCGCGTGGGTTTGCGTCGGCGTCGGCGTCCGACGCCGAGTTTTTGCTCGCGTCGTCGTCTCCGTCGCTTTTTGTCTTTTCCGTCTCGGACGCACCGCCGACCGACGAACCCGAACCGCGCGTCCCGCGTCTTCCGGGTTGGGTGACTTGTTGTTGTTGTTGCGGTTGTTTTCCCTCCGAGTGCGTAGTCGCCTCATCCCTCGCGTCGTCCGCGCTTGCCTCACGCGTACCTAAACCCTTTCGCCGAAACAGCGCATCCACAATCGCCGCGTTCGTCCCAATCGTTTCCGAGGAGGTGCCCAGAAAGTTGTCGATGGTGTCAATCGCATCTCCGCGGTCGTCAAGGAGCAACAAAGCACCGGTAACCCCCTCCAACACCCAATCCTCCACGGGATACGCCTTTTTAAGACGGTTGCCCAACCACTCCTCGATGGGGTCGACCGCCATCGCCGGTGGGGCGACGATGGCACGCAGCGAGAGGAGTGACGACGCAGCCGCGAAAACAACCACCTTTCTGTTCGAGTCAGTTGCGCCTTTCACTTTTTCACTCGTCGTTTTCAAACCTGCAGCAGTTTTTGAAAAACCAATCGAAGATCTGCGTCGCACCAGCCCCCGCCCCCGCCATTCGGCGACGCGCCCATCGCACACGACCCGCGGTTGCGTATCTCGCCTCTTCCCGTCGCGTGTTCTGCGTATTTCTTAGTCCGTTCTTCAACGACGAGGCTGACAACGCGAGTGACCTGCCGCGAAAAAACACCGCCGCCGTCCAAAAGCCGCCAACGTAGGCACTCGGATCAAACAACATGACCACCATGTCCACCAAAGCCCCGATGAAGTACATCGTGGTCAGCGGAGGTACGTGTTTGGTTGCGTGAAACGACGATTACGCATCTTCGGACTACTGTTTGGCTTTGTTTCGATCACCACGGCATGGACACCGAGGCACAAACCGCGCGATCGAAACCACGGGAAACATCACCTTTTCCAATCTAACCATCTCATTTTATTCAAACTCATTCCAATCCAATCTTCCCAGGCGTGGTTTCCGGTCTCGGCAAAGGCGTCACCGCGTCGTCCATCGGGGTTTTGCTGCGCGCGGGGGGATGGAGAGTAACCTCAATCAAAATCGACCCGTACATCAACATCGACGCCGGCACCATGTCGCCGTTCGAGCACGGCGAGGTTTTCGTGCTGGTACGTATTTCCCAATCACCACGTTCCGCCTCTGCGATTGCCCATACGAGACTGACACTTTATTTTTATCTCTCAGGACGACGGCGGCGAGGCGGATTTGGACTTGGGGAACTACGAGCGCTTCGTGGACACGACGTTGACGAGGGACCACAACATCACCACTGGTAAGATCTACCAGGCCGTTATTGCGAAGGAAAGAAAAGGCGAGTACTTGGGGAAAACCGTCCAGGTAATTCCGCACGTCACCGACGAGATCCAGGAGTGGATCGAGCGCGTGGCGAAGATCCCGGTTGACGGGCAGGACGGGCAACCCGATGTTTGCATCATCGAACTCGGCGGCACTGTTGGGGATATCGAATCAATGCCTTTCATCGAAGCCGTGCGGCAGCTGCAATGGCGAGTCGGCACGCACAACTTCTGTTTGGTGCACGTCTCGCTGGTACCGGTCGTGGGCGCGGACGGCGGGGAACAGAAAACGAAACCCACGCAACACTCCGTGCAGGCGCTGCGGAGCGCTGGGCTGTCGCCGCACATGCTCGCGTGTCGCTCCAAGGAACCCCTGGAGCAAGCCGTGCTTGACAAACTAGCGCTGTTCTGCCACGTCACTCCGGATTGCATTTTGAACCTGTGCGACGTGTCGAACATCTGGCACGTGCCTCTCGTGATGCAGGAACAAGGCGGACACCTGGCGATCATGCGACAGCTGAAGCTGGATTTCCGCAGGCTGGACCTGGAAGCCTGGGCGCACCGGGCGAACAAGTGGGACAGCGTTACCGTCCCGGTGACCATCGCTATTGTTGGCAAGTACACGGGCTTGGGGGATTCGTACCTGTCCGTCACGAAGGCGCTGATGCACAGCGCCGTGGCTAGCGACCGCAAGCTGCAAATCGTGTGGGTCGAGGCGGGGATGCTTGAAGACGCGCACCGAGTGGAAAACGAGGTGGCGTACGACGAAGCGTGGGGCAAAGTCAAGTCGGTGGACGGCATCCTGGTCCCGGGTGGGTTCGGCGAACGAGGCACGGAAGGGAAGATCCTCGCCGCGCAGTACGCCCGTGAGTCCAACACCCCGTTCCTCGGGATCTGCCTCGGCATGCAAGCCGCGGTGATTGAGTTCGCCAGGAACGTGCTCGGAATCAAGCACGCGCACTCCACGGAGATGGTGCCTAACTGCCCCGACCCGGCTGTTATTTTCATGCCCGAGGGATCAACCACGCACATGGGCGGCACCATGCGCCTCGGGTCAAGGCGGACGATTTTCCAAACCCTGGATTGCAAAGCCGCGAAGCTTTACAACAGTCAGCCGTTTGTGGACGAACGGCACCGGCACCGGTACGAGGTAAACCCGGATATGGTTGACCAGCTTGAAGCCGCGGGGTGCGCGTTCGTGGGGAAGGACGACACTCTGAAGAGGATGGAAATTCTGGAGTACCCGGATCACCCGTTCTTCCTGGCCACGCAGTACCACCCCGAGTACAAAAGCCGGCCGGGAAGGCCGTCGCCGCCGTTCATGGGTCTTATTTTGGCCGCCTCGGGGCAACTCGCGGGGTACCTCACCGACGACGCCGTTGCGATGCGAAGCGCCGCGCCCGGCGGGTTTCTTCAGTCGCCCCTGAAGGCGATCAAAAACATGAAACCCGCGGAGTAAAGCGCGTGGTGCGAGAGTTTGAACGAGTTACTAACTACCTTCTATGTCGAAGGGAGTTGGACCGTGGCTCCCGTTGTTATTGATTTAAGTATCGATTTGATGCTTTTCCCCGACAGTCCGGGAACCCTGTTGTTGGCAACATAACTGATTTGCATAACCTGGGGACCTGTTCGGTAACGGAAGGCGTGCGGTTACAAGCGGATCAGTTTTCTGTGAAACTCGGAGCCGACCTTTTCGCAAAGGGACACATTGTCGCCGCACATCTCTTCTCGTTCATCGCGTGTGCAGTTCGCTTCCGCTCGCGGTGGGAGAAACACACGCCAGCGTTTCCGTCGTCACATCGCACCGGCATCCCTGAGAATCTGAACGATCGCCTCGTGGCCGTTATGGGTGGCGGCGTACAACGGCGTCGAGCCGTCATTATCCGTCGCCGTGCTGATGTCCGCGCCCGCCTCGATAAGCGCCCGCAAGACTGTCTCGTGGCCCTTATAAGCGGCAATAAACAGTGGCGTCGCGCCAGTATCCCTTGCCTTGTTGACGTCCGCGCCCAACTCCATCAGCGCCCGCACTATCATCTCGTTGCCCTGATGAGCGGCGATGTACAGCGGCGTCGCGCCGTTATCCCTCGCCGTGTTGACGTCCGCGCCCGCCTCGATCAGCGCCCGCACTATCGCCTCGTGGCCGCTTTGAGCGGCGATGTATAGCGGCGTCATGCCGTAATCCCTTTCTTTGTTGACGTCCGCGCCCAACTCCATCAGCGCCCGCACTATCGCCTCGTGACCCTTTTCAGCGGCGATGAACAGCGGCGTCACGCCGTCATCCCCTGCCTTGTTGACGTCCGCGCCCGCCTCGATCAGCGCTCGCACTATCGCCACGTGGCCGTTTTGAGCGGCAATGAACAGCGGCGTCGCGCCGTTATCCCCCGCCTTGTTGACGTCCGCAACCAACTCGATCAGCGCCCGCACTATCGCCTCGTGGTCGTTTTGAGCGGCGATGTACAGCGGCGTCACGCCGTTATCGTTTGTCTTGTTGACGTCCGCACCCAACTCGAACAGCGCCCGCACCACCGCCTCGTGGCCTTTCTGAGTGGCGATGTACAACGGCGTCACGCCGTTATCTTTTGCCTTGTTAACGTCCGTGCCCAACTCGATCAGCGCCCGCACCATCGCCACTTGGCCATTTAGAGCGGCGATATGCAACTCGTTCTCGTCACATGGGCAACCGTTCGCGCGCGCCCACAGTAGCACCTTCAGATGCCCGCCCTCCGCAGCTTCATGGCACGTGCGTATGTCCCAAGGACAGCCGTTCTCGCGCGCCCACTGTAGCACCTCGAGGTGCCCGCCCAAAGCCGCCGCCGAGCACGTGTCCCGGTCCCACGGCCAGCCGTCCGCGCGCAACACCTTCAACTCTTCGAGCTGTCCGCTCCTCGCCGCTGCCTGGCAAAGGAGTTCTTGACGCGACAGGCGACCTTGCCGTTGCATGCGCTGCACCGCGCTTACACATCCGAGCTCCACGGCACGCGTTTCATCAAGCTCCTTAAACCGAAGCCCCGTTTATGCCACCACGTCGCGCATCGCGCGGCTCACCGCTGGGAGCCGTGCGAGATCTGCGGGGTCGTCGTAGTACTCAGATCTCAGAATGTGCGCGACGACGAGGTGGTTGGGGAGGCGGGGGAAGGCCTCGCCCGCGTTAGCCGTGTAGGCCGCGTTCACATCGCGGCGCTCCTTCTTTTTCTTTCGCGCGCGAGCTTTTTTACCGGACATCGCGTTGAAACACAAACGTGGGTGGTGTCGTGTGCGGCGTGTGCGCGTCGTTGTGCGTCGAGGCATCCGAGAAAAGCGTTACTGAATGGCATTTTGAATAAAGAACGTTACTGCGCATTAGTAAAACGTCGCTGCTCATTGGTATTGAACGTTGCTTCATTAAAAACTACTCGTCCACCGAAGCATTCGCGACCGACCGATCGTACGTGTCCTGTCGTCCCCGCAACAAAGCGAGCTCTCGCTCGAACGAAGCCGAGGTTCCGCCCGCGGTTGCTTCGTTTCGCTCCGCGTCGTCGCAACCGCTTTTCGGAACCGTGCTTTCCAACAAACTCACTTTGTCATTCGCGAGCGCGGCTACTTTTCTTTGCGCGCTTTCAATTTTTCGCCTCGCCTTGCGCATGGAAAGCCGGTGCCGCTCCTCCATCGTGCACGCGATGTCCTTCGCCCGGGCTATCAATCCAAGTTTTTCCTTCTGCCACCCTTTCTTCATCACGCAAACGTCGTTTTGCGTTTTCAAGTCTTTCCGCTCCAGCTCGGCCAGCAGCCTTCGGACCTCCCTGTCCCGGTCAATCAAGGACGCCCCAACCTCCACCCGCTCCACGCGTTCCCGCTCGATTGTTTGTTTCAAATCCGCAATCCGCACGCGCTCGTGCTCCACGTCTTTCTTGTGTTGCGCCAAATCAGATCGCATCGCCGGGACTTCGTTGGCGTACTCCCGTTCCATCACCGCCAGCGCCGCTCGCAAGCCCTCGGCTTCACCGACCGCCCTCAGCATGTCGCTCTTGCACACGGCGAACTCCGTCAGCGCCGCGTCCAGCTTTATCTCGGCGTCAATCTTACCCGCCTCCGCGAAACGCCTCGCGTCCCGCGCGCCGTCCTCCGCGCGGTACACCTTGGCGTCGCACTCGTCTTGGATTTTCTTGATGGACGCGTCGTGCGTCGCGAGCCGCGACAGAATCGCGCCTTCCTTCTCCTCCGCCTCGTCGCGTTCTATGGCGAACTCGTGTTCCAGCTCGGCTCTGGCTTTCGCGGCGCGAGTTTCACACAGTTTGATATCCGCCCTGTGCTTGAAGTCGGATTCGTCCAGCCGTCGCGTCAACTCTTGTTTCTCGGTCTCCGCGCCGACCACCAAATCCTTCACCCGCGCAATCTCCGCGTCCCGGAACTCAACCTCGCCTTGCAGCACGTGAATTCGTCGCTCCAGCTTTTCGGTGATTGACATGTGCAGCTTCAGCTTAGCGTTCAAACCGTCCGTCACCGAAACCGCGGCGTCACGTTGTCGCGCCACGAACTCGGTTTCGCCCGAAAGCGATTCGCACCGCGCTTTCACATTCACCAAATCGTTGGCACACGCGGCGAACGACTCGTTCTCGCGGGTTTTCATCGCCAAAGCCTCTTCGCAAAGCGCGAGTTCTTTCTTGAGCATGTTGATTTCACTTGAGTAGTCCATTTTCTGGTACTCCGAGTCTTTCAGAAGCTTAGCAACCTCCACGTCGTGTATGGTGCGCAGGGTTTCTAAATCCCGCACCGCTTGCGTATACTTTTCCGATCCGTCTTCGATTTCTTGTTCGTACGCGTGCAGTTTTTGCCGCGTCGGGATCTCTATTTCCTCCATCAGCTTCTTGCGAAGCATGTCAAGCTCCCTGGGTTGCATGATTTGCCCCCGCGCTTCTTCGAACTCTGCCTGTTTCTGTTCCAAATCGGCGCGCCATTGTTCGATCTGGCCGTCGTAGTAACTCTCCAACTCGCTCTTCTCGGAAGACAGGTCGTGGTACTGCGAAGCAAGCGCGTCGTACGCGGTCTGGATCTTGGTGTGGTGCGTTTTGAGCTGTGCGGGAGGTGTGAGGGGTAAGCGTTTAGAGGTGAGGGGTAAGAGGTAAGAGGTAAGATGACAATGCACACAGCACCGGACCGGGTGGTGTCGGCCCTCGGATGCAGGCCAAAACGTTTTACGCACCTCGTCGAAGTTTCCTTGCAAGATAGTGTTTTCCTGGCGCAGATTCGTCAGCTCCTCGGCGAGGCCGCGGACTTCCTGAATCACCGCGACGTCGCCGGAAACACGGTTTTGTCCCGGCCCGCGGGACATCGCGCGCGGGGGAACCTGACGGGAAACGGCGTGTTTGATGCCACCCAGGTGAAACGCGCGCGCTACGAATGGGATGAGAGAGTGGAAGATTCGTTCGTTGGCAAACGGCACATTTTTTCATCAACGGGTTTTTGCGAGATTTCGGTGAGACTCCAAAAACTTGTGTTACAGCTCTCTTCTCCCTCCCTTCTCTCCTCTACACGTTTTTCTTATAGTCCGACATGGTGTGCGCGAACCGCGAAATCAGCGCGGCGAAGAACCCGTAGTCGAACACCTTTAGGAGCATTCTGAACCCTACCGCGACCGCGCCTGAGTCCCACCACACCGCGCGGCCCACGACCTTGAACATCTCCGTGGGCAGCGAATCAGGTTTCACCGCGAAGTTCATGAAAAACGCGAGCGCGTCGAGCTTGTGCGCTTTGGAGTTTTTGCCAGGAAAGGGTCAGCGCCATGTGTATTGCGCAAACAGTGGGAGAGTGGGATTCGGACATCAGTCACTTGTTACGGCCGGACGTGCACTCGACCAGGGGCGGTAAACAGTCGGTTGAGTTTGGGAAAGCCCAAAGGCGTACAGTACCTTTGTCGTAGAAGTTCGTGGCGACCGGGCTGGGGTGGAAGGCTAGGACGTCTATTCCCTGATTGAAATAAAAGAAATGTCAGTCGTGTATGGGCAATCAGGGAGGCGGAATGTGGTGAGTGGGAAATACGTACCCGCGAACGAAGCTCCACCGCGATGTTCGCCGCGAAGGAGCTAATGTACGCCTTCGTGGCGCCGTACAGCGCGCTGAACGGCGTTGGTTGACACGCCGCCGCGCTTGAGGTGAACACGACGCATCCTTTTTTGTTTGCTTCCAGCATGCGCGTGACGAACAGATGCGTGATTTGCATCGCCGAAGTCGCGTTGCACTCGTGGTTCATCATGAGCTTCGTTAAAGGCGTTTTGTCGAAAAAGCCAGTCAACATGTACCCCGCGTTGTTGAAAACGAGCTGGATGTTCAAGTCCTTGGTGGCGTCCGCTACTTTGTCGAGGTACCCGGGGGCACCGAGGTTCACGCCAACCTTGACGAACTCGCGATCGGGGAAGGTTTGCTTTAGCTCGTCGAAGGTTTTGTCCAGAAGAGGCTCGTTAAGCGCCACTAGCACCACGTTCAACCCGTCCAGCGCTAACCTTTGAGCGATGGACTTGCCGATGCCACTGGACGACCCCGTCACAAGCGCCCACTCGGCACCGTATTTCTTTCGCAAGTTTTGCGTGGGGAGGATGGAGATCAGAAGTTTCGGGACCCAGTACGTGCCGAACACGATGAAAGAGAGGGACGCCATGAAAACCATGACGTACTGCTTCGCGGTAACGAAGTCCATGGCGAGGGGCCGGTGAGGATAATAAAAGTTCCCGTAGCGGACGTGTAATAAGGCGCGTGCGCAGGGTTGTGCGATGCAGAGAGATCGGGATAAAATTATTCGTTCGAAAATAGAACACACACGCCTGAGAGACGTCAATTCACATCGCGTCCGCGCATCGCCGGTGGGCTCATCGGCGCTCGCGGCGCGGAAGACGCCTCGCGATGGCGCTCAACGCCCTGAACCTGCAGCTGGTGATCAAGGAATATATCGTAAAGATGCTGAACGAAGCGGGTGTTGGGATGAAGTGTCTGGTGCTCGATGACTTCACGGTGCGAAATCTGTCCCCTTTTTGTCCTCGCCACCTGCCTGCGCCACACACTGTGGTACTAACCCCCATCCCACCCACCATCCCCACTCACAGTTGAACATCGTCAGCTCCGCGTTCACGCAAACGGAACTCCTGCAGAAAGAGGTACGGGGGTTTGTGAAAGGCTACCACAGGTCGCGGACACGCCCAGATTTACGAAGCGAACGTCTAAAACTCCAGGTGTTGCTTTTCTTTTTGGATTTTCTTCCTCGTCCAGCCTTCCAAGCGCCGACTCACCCTTTTAACCGTACCCCCCACCGCAGGTGTTCCTCGTCGAAAAGATCCACGTGGACGCGAGTAAGAAAATGCAGCATCTCAAGGTACGACTGAGGGACCTATGTACCACGAACCACTCTATTCCTCAGTCGTCGAGAAGCTCGTAAATCGCACAAATGGTAATCTGATAATCTGACACTTTCCTTTTCCCAATTCCCAAAAAGGCGGTGTGCTTCGTGCGCCCGAGTGAATCCTCCGTGCGTTTGGTGTGCGACTTGTTACGCGCGCAGACTTATGGCGAAACGTACGTGTACTTTTCAAGTGTGCTGCCTGATACCCACCTGCAGCTCATCGCGGAGAACGACGAGCACGAAATGGTGCGGGCGGTGCAGGAGATGTTCGCGAGCTTTCTCGCCGTGGACCCCACCGTGTTCACGCTCGATTTGCCAAACAACGCCGAGTTGCTGCGGTACGCCAAAGTAGGCCCCACCAGCCGAGGCTTGTTAGTAGACCCTATCGTGGAGGGTTTGGCGAGTTTTTTGCTCTCCGTAAAGCGCCGGCCGCAAATCAGGCACCAGCGGAACTCGGAGGTTTGCGCGCGGGTGGCGAACGACGTGTTCCGCTTGGCGTACAAAACGGAGCACGGTTTGTTTGATTTCCGGAAACGCGACGACAAGGCGAGTTCGGTTTTGCTGATTCTGAACCGGTTAGACGACCCGGTAACCCCACTGCTTTGTCAGTGGACTTACCAAGCCATGATCCACGAGTTGCTCGGGATCAAAAACAACAGGGTGGTGGTTCACGGCGGGGCGGAAAAACGGACGGACATCGTCGTGAGCGGCAGCGGCGACGCCTTTTTCAAGGAGAACATGTTCGCCAACTACGGCGATTTGGGTTCGAGCGTAAAGAAGCTGGTTGACGATTTCCAACAAGTGTCGAAAATGAACAAGCAAATAGACTCGATTGAAGACATGGCTCGTTTCGTGGAGAGCTTTCCCGAGTTTCGAACGCAAAGCGGGAACGTGTCGAAACACGTGTCCCTGATGAGCGAGCTTTCCAAGATCATCACGGAGAAAAGCTTAATGGCGGTGAGTTCGGTGGAGCAGGTACGTATGTCAGGCTTTCCCAAATCCGCCACACACTGTTTTATCTCTCAGCTGGTGACTTTTGTCCATACATCGCGATATACTCGTACCAGAAGGGACGGTTATTACCTCTGCCGATTGCCCGCCCGTAATTACTCACGTAACATGGCCCGAAAGACTGACCCTTTTCTTTTACAGGAAATTGTTTGCGGGTCGGACCGCGGGTACGCGTTTGCGTCGCTGATTGAGCAACTGGGTAACGCGAACGTGGGGAACACGAGCTGTTTGAAACTCGTGCTGCTGTTCGCGTTGCGGTACGAAAAGACCGGCACCGAAGCGTCGAAACAAATAAACGAACTCACGAGGCTTTTGTCCAAGCGCAACGTGGAGCCCGCGTATTTACGACTAATACGAGACGTCGCGAAGGTACGTATTGTATTTCCCAAATACCAACACTGTTTTACCGAAGCTGGTGACTGTTGTCCATACATTGCGATATACAATACTGACACTTTTCTTTTACAAAAAAAGTTGGCGGGCGAGGACACTCGTGTTGGGGATTTGTTCGGACAGCGGACGTTTTTTTCGCGCGCGCAGAAAATGGTCGGCGGTTTGAAAGGCGCGGACAACGTGTACACGCAGCACACCCCGCTTTTAGTTCAGACCCTGGAGAACGTGGCGAAAGGGAAGCTAAGGGAGAGCGACTTTCCGTTCGTCGCGGACGCAAACGGCGCAAAAGACGCGCGGCCGCCGAGCGAGATTTTCGTCTTCGTCGTCGGCGGCATAACCTACGAAGAAGCCAAGTTCGTCTCTCAGATGAACGACACCAACTCACTGGGGGTACACGTCACCCTGGGGGGGACGCAGATTCTGAACTCCGCGGGGTTCCTGGGGGATCTGCAGAAAGCGACGAGTTGAGGGTGTTTAAAAGAAATGCTAAAACCTTTTGATAATATGCACCGCCCGACCGTGGCCTACTTCTACTCCTCGCCGTGCCCGACCGTGGCCTGCTTCTCCTCCTCGCCGTTGCGGTTCACCGCCTGCATGGCCACACCCGCCGCCCTCAACTTCTCCGCCACGTACTCTTTCTGCACCGTCCGACCTTTCAGTTTGGCGAACTCGAAGTACGGCACAATGAGGACCACGCGGTGACGCCTCGCGAGAAACATGTCGCGCAACTCCGTGCGCATCGTCTTCCTCGTCGAGGCGCGAGACGCGTCGCCTACGCCGCCTGGTGCACCCCCCTCGTCGCCGTCACAGATCTTGATGAAATGGGACGGCCCGTCAAACTCCAGCGCGACGTCGTCGTTGGGCAGGTACACGTCGACCGAGAAGTAGCCGTCGTCCGTGAGGCGCTCCACCTCGTTACGAATGCCGAGGTCGCCGAGGATTGACGCGATCTCTTTGACCGCACTGGAAACCGTCACGTCGTCCCGAGCCCGATACATCCATGCCTCGCGCGCCTGGTGCATGATCCACGGCGGGAAAGTCACCTCACCCCGCGCAACTTCGCCGACCAGCTCGGTGTGTATCAGGTGCGCTTGAAACAGCATTGAAATTTCGACACGATTGAACGAACGCTCTTCGAACCCACAGGCTGCCTGCCACAGAGAGGGATAGCACGCGGGGAGCGGAACAGCTCGCGTGGCGGCCAGCGAAAGGACACTCCAAAGCGTGTTCGCCACGGCCTGGGCGGTCATGTCCGGAGCCACCCGCTCCACCGCCGCCTCCAGCGCCGCCCGTGCCTCAGCCCCCGGCTCCCACCCGAGCGTCGCGAAACTCCACGCAGCGTTCGCCGTTTCCTGGGGAGTCATGTCCGGACCCACCCGCACCACTGCGATCTCCAGCGCCGCCCGCACCTCAGCCCCTGGCTCCCATCCGAGTGTCGCGAACGCCCAGGTTACGTTCGACACCGCCTGGGGCTTCACGTCCGGGTCCGGAGCCACCCGCACCACCGCAGCCTCTAACGCCGCCCGCGCCTCAGCCCCCGGCTCCCACCCGAGCGTCGCGAAACTCCACGCAGCGTTCGCTGCGTTCTGGGGGTTCATGCGCGCACCCACCCGCTCCACCGCAGCCTCCAGAGCCGCGCGCGCCTCAGCCCCCGGCTCCCACCCGAGCGTCGCGAACGCCCAGATTGCGTTCGACACATTCTGAGGCTCCATGTGCGGAGCCACGAGCACCACCCGTCCTTCCAGCGCCGCCAGCGTGTCCTGGACATCCGCGTCGTCGGCGGCGAGCTTCCCCGCCGCGCTCATCTTCCCCACGGCGTGCATGATGTTCGACACGTTTCGCGCCTGGAGCCGGCCGTCGGCGCACATTGCGCGCGCTAACACCGTCAACCCGCGAAACCTGTCGTCCGCCGCGACGTTGCGTGGAAACGACCTGGACCTGCAGAGCTTGCCGAGCTTGCTGAACGCGGTGGATACGTTCACGTCATTGAGGTTACCGAGCTCTTCCGCCACCAGGCAAAGCAGCCCCTCCGGGGACTCCTCCTGAGTGATGAGGCGGTTCAGCGCAACGGCGGCGGTTCGCCCCCCGCCACCCCCCGCTCCCCGACCCCCGCGCCTTGCGCCGCCGCCTCCCCCCGCATCACGCAACCCGCTGCCAGAAAACCACCCTCCCTCGCCGCCCCCCTGCGTCGGCTTCACTGCACGAGCGGCGCGGGCGGCCGCGAGTTTGTCGTCGTACGAAGAGCCATCGCGGGCATCGCCGGAGCCCAGGGCGCGGGTCGCGGCGGCGGCGCGGCGCGCGTCAACGCCGCCGCCGCCGCCGAGCCTGGCGACCCCGCGGACGGAGCAGGCCAGCCCACCCGCCGACGCGCCGCGCGCCCCGACCGCGGCGCCCCCCGCGCATCCGCCACGCGCGGCAACCCTAGCGGACCGCGCGGAGAGCCTCGCGGCGCCACCGGGGGATGGGCACGGCCTCGGCCACCGCGGCCCGCCCTCGCAGCGCCCCGCCAGGGCCGCGGAGCGCGCAGCCGCGAACGACATCTCCCGGCGCGAGCAAGGGGGGCGCGCGCCGTGCAACCTGCGCACCCGCCAGTGGCACGAGGCCGCAGTTTCTTCCTTGGGCCTTTCTTCTTTCGTCGTGTGAGGTGTAACGCTTTTCTGGGAAGCCACGACGCACAACGACGCGCACAGTACCCGTCACAAAACCCTTCCAACGCAATGTCCGGTAAGAAAGCACGCGCGCGAAAGAAAAAGAAGGAGCGCCACGATGCGAACGCGGCCGACACGGCTAACGCGGGCGAGGCCATCCCCGGCCTTCTCAACGACATCGTCGTCACTCACTTTCTCAGAACTGGCCATTTCGACGATCCCGCCGATCTCGCACGGCTCCCAGCGGTGAGCCGCGCGATGCGCGACGCGGTGGCGGCGACGGGGCTTCAGTTTAAACAGCTTACTGAAGAACAGCTGTGGACCTTGGATGTTTAAGCGCGGTGCAGCGCCTGCAACGAGGAGGTCGTCTGTCGCGTCGAGAACTCCTTTGTCATGCAGCGGCGAGGGGTGGACATCTCAAAGAGTTGAAGGTGTTGCGCGCGGACGATTGCCCGTGGGACGAGGACACGTGCACGAGTGCGGCGATGGGTGGGCACCTCGAGGTGCTGCAGTGGGCGCGAGCGAACGGATGTCCGTGGGATGAGAAGACGTGCGCGGAGGCGGCGTTCCGCGGGTACCTCGAGATGCTGCAGTGGGCGCGCGCGAACGGATGTCCGTGGGATGAGAAGACGTGCGCGGAGGCGGCGTTCCGCGGGCACCTCGAGGTGCTGCAGTGGTTGCGAGCGAGCGGCTGCCCGTGGGACGAGTTGACGTGCGCGGGGGCGGCAGAGGGCGGGTATCTCGAGGTGCTGCAGTGGGCGCACGCGAACGGCTGCCCGTGGAACGTAACCACGTGCGCGTGTGCGGCGAAAGGCGGGCACCTCGAGGTGCTGCAGTGGTTGCGCGCGAATGGATGCCCGTGGGACAGCAACACATGCGCGGGGGCGGCAAAGGGCGGGTATCTCGAGGTGCTGCAGTGGGCGCGCGCGAACAGCTGCCCGTGGGATGCGATGACGTGCTCGGAGGCGGCGTTCGGCGACGGGAATCTCGAGGCGATGCAGTAGTTGCGCGCGAACGAATGCCCGAGGGACGAGGAGACATGCTCGAGGGCGGCGAAGAGCGGTCATCTCGAGGTGCTGCAGTGGGCGCGCGCGAACGGCTGCCCCTGGGACGAGCAGACGTGCGAGCGTGCGGCAAGGGGCAGGCACCTCGAGGTGCTGCAGTGGGCGCGCGCGAACGGCTGCCCGTGGGACGAGTATACGTGCGAGCGTGCGGCAAGGGGCGGGCACCTCGAGATGCTGCAGTGGGCGCGCGCGAACGGCTGCCCGTGGAACGAGTTGACATGCCGGGGGGGGGCGCATGGTGGGCACCTCGAGGTGCTACAGTTGTTGCGCGCGAACGGCTGTCCGTGGGACGAGGAGACGTGCTTGGCGGCGGCGGGGGAAGGGCACCTCGAGATTGTGAACTGGTTGCGCGCGAACGGCTACCCGTGGGACACAGACACGTAGAAAGCAGAGGTAGTAGTTCGGAAGGGACTATTACCTGTGTAGAAATGTTTCGACATCGAACATCAACTCAACCATTAGCCAAAAGCGCGGTCATCGCCGCAACTCGTTTTTTCGCGCGCGACGCAACTTTTCCCGCAAAATGGATATCGCGTGCGACGCGCTAGCCTCCATCTCCGTCGTGATTGCTTGTTGCTTCAACAGCGATTCCTCCGCGTGTCGTAAGCGTTGCTTCACAGACTCGTCGCTGGCTTTCTGTCGCGACGCTAAGCGTTGTTCGTCGGCCGAGACGTCCTTGCCAAAGTTCGTAATCGAAACGAGGGCGCCGAATTTTTCGTCGTCACCGGTTTCGTCCGAACCCGCGCCCACCTCTGGAACCACCACGCTTTGCGCCTTTGCCAGCCTCGCAATCTCTTCCTTGGCGTTTGCTAAGTTGCCGTTGAGTCGCACGTTTTCCCGCAAAGAGTTGTCCAGCGCGAACTTGGTGGATTTCAAATCGTCGCCCATCGCGGCGTTTCTTCGCCGCGAAATTCGCATGGCGTGTCCGTCGATTTTCGCGCTGTTTTTCTCCAAACGACACCGCAACTCGGCGACCTCGTCCGTCAACGCCTTTTCGCGAGTAAAAGACTGGTCACGTTGCACCGTGGCGCGCTCTGTGGCTTGCAAACTGGCATTGACTTGCTTATACACCTCTAGGCTTTGCGTCTGGTACGACCGCAACGTGCCTTCCAAAGTCGATACGTACTCCTGCGCCGCGCGCAGCTCGGCATTTTGGGAATCCGCGAAGCGTTTCAAATCGAAAAGCGTTCGCTCCAAACGATTGGCGCGTCGGTCGGTTTCCGCGCCGTCCGTCGTGTTGGGATCGACACGTGTTGCCCACTCCGAGTTCGTGTCCCTTCCGTGTTGTTTCGGGCCAACAAAAACACCACTCGCTTTCTCCAGCTTCAACCGACTCACGTCGCGCTCAAGGTTTTGGCAACGCGAACTTCGCTGATTCAACTCGGCGTTGAGGTTTTTCACCTCAATCGCCGTTGTGTTAATCAGCTCGCGGAGAAGCTCGTTGTCGGTCGCGTACGTCACGATGCGTTGTTGCAACTCGTTCGTATCTGACGATGTGGAGGTATGGCCGCTAGTGCCTTGCTGGTTTTTTAAATCAGAAGTAGCCTCCATCATTGCCTGCACGTGCGCCTTCGCGCTTCGCAACCCCTCGCGCATCTGCTCAAGCTCCAGTTCCTGTTCCGAGATTCGGTCGAACTGTCTTTGCGTGATGTCGTCGTACTCCACGATGAGTGGCGTGAGCATACCCAGCGACTCTTTGAAGTGCACCGCGGAAGGCGTCTCCGCCGCACGTCCAGAAGGCAACGAAGTCCTGTCTGAATGCATGACGTTCATAAGCGCCTCGGTCAAACGAATCTGATGCGTGTGCGTTTGCTCGTTCACGTCGTTCCCGAAATCCACAACGCGCTCTCGCACGATTTCGTTGAGCACACCGACACGACCCCGGTATCCCTGTTGCGCGCCGCCGGGCAGGGAAACCGGGACATGCGTGGGCAACCGCCCGCACAACGCATCGATCAAGTTACTCACGTTGTCGGGTTGAGTCGACACCATGGTGACGACCCCCCCTACCGCGCGCTCGTGATGTGGGTCGCGCGTTGCCGAAAACATGAAGTAACGGCTAGATTCATCGGACCGGCCGAAACCGTCGACGAGTTTCCGCCGATTTTATCCAATCTTTCGTCGCGACGTGTACCTACCTCCACCACTTCGTTTGGCGCGACTCCCACTGTCGTCGTCGCACCCCTACCGTCGCGCGTATTCACACCCCGCACGTATCGGATCACGATGGCGACGATTACGCTCATGACACCGCGCGCGACCGCGCCTCGGGCAACCCTGCCCGGGAAACAACATCGCGACCGCCGACATTTCGGTACCGCGCGGCGTGTCAAGCCGTCGCGTGTTCCCGTCGCACGCGCGTCCTCCCGTGACGAGCCCCAAAAACCTGCCGACCCCATCCGGGACGCCGTGAACGCGTCGACGCCCGTCCCCGTCGACGTCAGCCCTGATGAGTTCGCCCAGTTCTACGGCTTGCTTCAGTGCACTGATGTGGCGGAGGTTGAAAAGAAGGCGCTTGCGATGATCGAAGAAGGGAAGCTCACCGAGGGGGTGCTGAAAGCGGGGTTCGCGACTTTAGAACAGGCGCAGGCGCGAGGGGACGAAAAAGTCATTCCCACCCTAACAGGGTTGTGTCAGTACCTTTTAGAGATGTATCAGCGGCTAGCCGCGCCGCCAGCGCTGGTGCTGGTGGACCAGTTCGTGCAGATCATCAACGATGAAGAAAAGTGCAAAAGCGCCATGCGGAAAGCGCTGCTCGCGGAGGACGCGCCGATTCCGCTTGCCGATTTCTTGGAAGCCGTCGCCGGGTTCCTCGTCGCGATCGAGCAACAGGACGTCGAGTTCGAGAAAGACTTCGAGACGATGGGCGACAAGCTCACACCGACGCAAACGGAACAGATCACGCAAATGCGCGCGATGAGGGTGGGGGCGAAGGCGCAGATGGTACAGGTGGAGACGATGGCGAAATCGCTGCAGTAACGGGTTTTGGCGCGGTATCAAATTTATACCTTCCCGTCTGCCTTTATGGGTACTTAGTATTAGTTACTAGCAGGTATACTAGTAACTATCAAATCAGTCCCCTCGCGTCGGCGATGTCGTCTCACCCGTTTCACTTCCGCGGTTAGATGTCGTCGTAGGTCACCAAATCCCGCGCCGCAACCGGCGTCTCGGCGTCCCTAAACTCCGCCGCACTTCCCGCCATCGCGAGTGCGGTGTTTTTGATTTCCAGCGAGTACGCGACGTCGTTTTTCGTGTCCCCAGAAGTGCTGCCGCTTCCTTTCGCGAACTTAATGGCAACCCTGGTGTCGTTCACGGTGACCTGCGTTGCGGTCGGGTCGTTCACAAACGCCTCGCTCGCCCGCACCGCTTTCGCCGCCCCCGCGAACTCCGTAAACGTCACGAAACCGAAATTCCGGCCAGCCACGATCCGCACCTCCTCCACGTTCCCGAACCGGTACATCGTGGAGGAGACGGACGCGACGTCCACGCCTACGGGGAGGTCGGCGACAAACACGGTTCGCGACGAAGGGTCGGAGGTTGTTTTTTGTCCCTCGTCTCGCTGAATGGCAGTCGGCTGGTAGCCGTTTTGGGGCTGGTGGTCGTATCCTACCTCCCACTCCGCCGACGCCCCGGTCCCGAAAGCCCCGTCTCTTTGCTTTTTTAAAGAAACCCCACCCCCGGCTCGCGACGCCGGGCGTTTCAGGGACGGAGACTTCTTGGGAAGCGACGCGGACGCGATCTCCGCGAACTCCGACGCCGCCGGCGCGACGCCGCTCTTCGGGATGTGAAATTTCGGTTCGTCCATGCCAAACGTTTTATTCGTATTTCGCATGGCTTGCAGCGCGGCTTTCGTCTCCGCTTCCGCGCGTTTCTTCGCCGCCTCGTTGGCTAAAATGGCCTTCGTGCGTTCGAAAGCGGTCATCGGTTTCGGCAAGGCCGGGTCTTTCAACACGAACTTGGGTTTCGGGGGAGTGCGTTTCGCCTGGCCGCCGCCGCCCGGGGATGGTTTCCGCGAACTCGAACCGAGGCCGATTGTGTTTTTCCGGTCGCAATTGGGACGATCGCCAACGCCCTTCCCAGGCCCTGAAGGCCCTGCCGCCGTGCAAGCCCTTTGCTGTCGAAGCAAGTCATACCTCTTCTCAAGCGCGATCTCCGCGTCCGTCTTCGCCACGAGGACGATCTTGGGTGCCATGCCTGGACAACCGCGGGCGCCGCGCGGAGTGATGATGTCGGGTTCAAATTGTGTAAGTATGCAGTCGTCTTGTGGTCAGATCTGAATTCAACCCGGCTCCCGGCACAACCACCCACGCGGCCCATGAAGGTCGCGTTCATACACCCCGACCTCGGCATCGGCGGGGCGGAGCGCTTAGTTATCGATGCGTGCGTTGAGTTCATGGACGCGGGCCACGAGGTTGTGATGTACACCGGGTACCACGACGTGGCTCGATGCTTCGAAGAAACGCGCAACACAGACGGCACGCGAGCGCCCTGGATTCGCGTGCACGGCGCGATGATACCGCGGTCGATTTTCGGGTACTTCCACGCGTTGATGGCCAACCTTTCTTGTCTGTACTGCGCGCTCGTGCTGTTGCGTAACGAAACGAACGTGCACTGCGTGATCGTGGACCAGGTTTCCTCCCCGAACGCGCTCATCAGGGGCTTCACGAACATCGCGGTTTTGTTTTACTGCCACTTTCCCGACATGCTCCTAGCGACGGCCACGACAAAGCGCGCGTCCCGGCTTCGCGCAGCGTACCGAGCCCCGCTGAACTTCCTAGAGCAAATCACCACCGGGATGGCGCACAAAGTCGTGGTGAACTCCAAGTTCACCGAAGATATCTTCGCCAAGACGTTCAAAATGCTGTACCGCCTAGGAATACACCCGGCCGTGGTGTATCCCGCGGCGGCGCTTGATACCTTTTTTTCTCAAACCGAATTCGACGCATCAACATCAGACGTCGTGACGTTCCTTTCCATAAACCGGTTCGAAAAGAAAAAAAACCTCGCGTTGGCGTTACGTGCGTACGCACTGTATTTGCAAGAAAAGAAACCCGGTGTCCGAACTCGCTTAGTGCTGGCGGGCGGGTACGACAAAAGGTTGGCGGAGAACGTTTCGTACTTTTCTTTTCTGAAAAAGGAAGCGTCGGCGATTCCGTTGTCCAACAACGACTCGATTGTTTTCGCGCCAAGCGTGACTTCGCTTGAAAAAAAAAAGCTCCTCAATACGTGCGCTTTGGTGCTGTACACCCCGCCTGGCGAGCACTTCGGTATCGTGCCGATTGAAGCCATGGCGGCGTGCAAGCCGGTCATCGCGTGCGACACGGGCGGACCGAAAGAATCAATCGTGCACGGCGTGACCGGATTGCTGTGCGCTCCGGATCCGAAAGAATGGGCGGGGGCGATGCTTCACATTACCCACGATTTGTCCGTGGCGCGACGAATGGGAACGCTTGCGAGGCAGCACGTGGAGTGGAAGTTCTCGAGGCGAAAATTCGGGGAGAAGATGATGGCGGCGGCGGGGGACGCGCTTGTCGAAGCGGCGAGGGTGAACAGAAAACGAAACCAATCCGTGGTTTCGTGTTTGAATTTCGCCCTGTTCGCCGCGTTCGTGTTCGTAAACGCAAAGGCGTACAGCTTCGCGTTGGCCATGCTTAGACGAGTAGACGCGGCGGTTAGATAGTCGTCTTTGGACCCCTGAATTGGCGAAGAAGTCTTTGTAAATCAGTGAATAGAATAGCTAGCTAACGAGTTCCATCACCTTACGGCTATTGGAAAGAGTTCCATCTCCGGGAAGACTATTGAGAGTGTTGTCACCTCACTGGGAAGACTATTGAGAGTATTTTCTTCACTCAGCTTCGGTTGTTCGTCGGAATGTCCCTCATTTCCCGCGCCGCGCACAGGTACTCGCCCGCGATTGCGCTGAGACTGACACTCACACCGCACGTTACCCACCACGCCAATTGTCTCGGCACGCCCGCCACAAAACAGCAGCTCACGAAGTGCGCGACGTGCGCGGTCACCGCAAAGTCCAGGCTGGCACGATTAACAAGAAAGTGTCAGTCGGTCGTGACGTGTATATCCGGGATTGGTATGAGGGATTGGGAAGGGTATACTGTACTCCATAGTATGAGGGATTGGAATAACCGTCCCTTCTGGTCGTAATGCTCCCTTCGCAGGACGAGTATGGGCAATCAGTCGTCTCTTAACGTGGTGATTGGGAAAGCCCCGCACCATTTCTTCGCCCGGCCCACCACGGCGCACAACGCGGGCGCCATCAAAAGTGACGCGCCCACGAACGCCGCGACGAACCGCCGCCCCTCCGTGGTGGACGTGGTGACGCGCGAGGCATCGAAAAAGCTTTTCGTGGTGATTTTTTCGGAACCTAAGGGAGGACGAGGAGTATTAGGTTAAGGGTAAGAGAGGAGTATTGGGAGGACGTGGAAAAAATAAATGACTAATCTGGCGCTTTTCGTGTGTCGTGTCGGGACGCGAGATGTTGCGTGACGTACCCACGAGCACTTCCAGCATCAGCGCTAGGGACAAATAAAACAAACACTGCGTGGTGATCATCTGCGAGTAGGAGTGAGGGACACAAGGGTCAGCAAAGGGTCGATTTCGAACACCCGCGAAAACGCGAGTGCGAATCACTGAGTCTGGATGTGAAAACACGTCGTACCTGCCCTACGGTCAGCAAAGGGTCGAAGGATTCTTTCCCGAAGAAGCTGCGCATCCTGGACGCGGGAAGAGAGCGTTGAGGCTCGGACATGCTACGTTCCGCTCGGTAGCATCGGTCGCGACTCTGGTGCGGTGAAGAGTAAGATGGGTGAGAGAAGGAATGAATTTGAAATAAATTGAAAGCTTTTCTCGGAAGCCACGACACAACAACGACGCGCACACGATACCTCCGTAGTGTCCTGAAACGCGACTCACGACGTCGATACTCGCGCAGACGGTGCTATCGTGACTGTCATGACTGCCGCGATCCTTACCGACGCGCAAGACGCGATCCCGGGCCTTCTCGACGACATCGTCATCGCGCACGTTCTCAGATCCGAATAAAATTACGCTGGAGAACCGCGGCGGCGAGCACACCGCGGCGAGGATGGTGGTAGCGCGTTTACCAGAAACTACCCAAAAGAGACGACTAACAACGCGGTTACCTACCACGTATCGGGTGGTTACGTCCTGTCGCACTTGAGAAACAAAGCGCCGGTCGCGGACGTGAAGGACGCGTGGGACGACGAGCGAGAACCAGGTGCTTTTCATTTTACAAAAATTCGTCTGTCTTCCTTTCGTTGTTGCTATTTTTTCGACGCTTTACTGTTCCTCCGCTTCGGTTCGCGCAACCCCAGTTTGGGCGCAATGGCCCCCGCCCCCCCGGATTTCGAAACCGCGCGTGCGATGTCGAACCTGCCTTTCTCTTCGAACATCGGCCTGGAGGGCATTTCGCCAACCTTACGATAAATAACAGAAAGTGTCAGTCGTGTGTGGGAACACAGGGTTGGGATTTGGGAAAGCAACACGTACCTGCAAGTCGTTCGTTTCGATGAACGCGAGCACTTCGTTTTTCAAATTGGAGGTGTCGGCCCTGATTGTAAGAAAGAAATGTCAGTCTCGGGTGGGCAATCAGGGAGGCGGAATGTGTTCAATGGGAAAGCCCCGCACCAGTACCCGCGCGGTTTGCGTCGAGTTTCCGCCCAACCCAAACTCGCCGCGACTTTCTCGAACCCGCCCAGGTCGGCGATTGTTTTTTCAAGCGAGTAAAGCTCGCGTTTCCGGAGCTCGGCGCGAGTGGGCATTACAGACGAGCCACGTGATGACGTAAGCGTGGTGGCACTCGGTGGTGGCCCATACCCACGCTCCACCAGCGCCAAGCGCAACGACCCGAGCGGGTCGAAGGTTGTGGCTGTTTTTGTTTTCGGTTCGGCGTTATTTTTTTCACCCGCCGGCACCAGCCTCGGGGTCACGAAAAAACCATCCCCTCCCGGGATCGAACCGCGGTCGGTTTTACCACTAGTGGCGGCCCTTCCCTCCGCGTACCCCCGAATACTACCCAGCATCTCCAGCATCTCCACGAACACCGCGGTCTCGGAAAGCGGGCCGTTTGTTTGTTCGTCCGACACGAAGGTAGTTCCGGTTTGCCAAAACCCGACGTTCTTCATTCGCGCGACCGATCCGGGTTTGTTACGAAGCGACCGCGCCTCGACCGCGAACTTCAGGATAGTAGCGACAGGTTTGGGGTTGGGTTTCTTTGGATTCGCGGCTCCGTGTTGGGGATACTTCTTTCCGTCCGTCGTTGACCCGTCGTCGGGATTCGAACCCCCCGGGAACCCCTCCTCCTCCTCAAAAACAGGCACCACTAACCACTTCCCTTGCGTTACTTTGTCGCTCCCCAACTCCACCCCAGTCACCGCGCTGAACCCTAGCTCGTTCTTGTCACCCCGCGAAACAAAATCGAAAGTCACCGCGTGCTCCGCGACGTGGAACAGCTTGGCTTTGACGAAAACGTGACGCACGCGCGTGCGGGTCGGTTGTCGCTTTTCATGGGAGGTGTTTTGTCGTTTTTCTGGTGAGGTGTTAAGTCGCTTTTCGTGGGAGGTACCTGAGTTTCCTGAGTTACCAGACCCAACGCCGAATCCACCGGACGCACCCGGAACTCTTGTGTCGCGTCGCGTCCACGGCGACGCCACCGTTTCGGTGAACGCCAAGTGCGGAATGAACGCGGGCAGGTTTTGAAAGTCGTTGAGCATTTTGAAAACCGTGTCGGGCGGCGCTTCGATTCGCACCGCGCCGATCGCTCTGCGGTGATAAAAGTTCGGGGTGTCGAACCGGCGGAAATGAACCTCGCGTGACCCGACGTTACGAAGGTTCAAATCGTCATCCACGAACCAGTTACGGATGCTTTGCGCGTCCCGATGCGCGTCCCCAACCGGGCTGGCGGTATCCCCGTTTTTCGTAACGCCACGCTCCCCGTCCCCAATCGTATCCCGGGAGGGAACCTCGTTCACGGTCAACGGCAACTCGCTTAGACCCAAATACCCCGCGGGAGTCAGGCCTTTGCTTCTGGCTATCTTCTGCAAAGTTTCTTCATCCCGCCACCGCGTGCCCACGAACTCGGCGGCGTTCCCGAAATCGGTTTCCAGGCCGGGGAAGAATTTCGGCGAAGAGAGGCGTGCGTTGTCAATCTCGATGGCTCGTTTGGTGACCTGTTTTAAGATCGTTGCCGTCTGTTGTTCCGTCCATCTTTCCAACACAGCCGTTGCGACCGGGTACCGCAGTGGGATGAGCTCGGTTCGCAACGTGACGTCGCACAGAAACTGCGACCCTTTGACTTTTTCGACACGCCATTCGCCGCGCGTTTCAAACTCCGTCTCCGCGTCGGCGTCGCTGCTTCGTGTTTTGTACCGAATCACCCCGTCTTGTTTGTTCGTGTCGATCTCCACAACGGTGTCGCTTGCCATGCTTCCCCATAAATACGTAACGTCCTGTGACCAAAGCCTTAAACAAATCTTGCCGACTCGGCTGGAAATCCACATGCGACGCACTTTGCCGATTTCAGGGGACGAATACATCAACCCATCGTACTCCGTGAGCGCCCTCCAGAACGATTTCGGCGAGGCGTTGAACCTCCCGGTGGTGGTGAACACGCCGATTTCCGTGGGGGGAGGGGTAGACGTGTCTGGTACGGATCCGGGGAGCGTGGTATCCACCGAATCCGCATCACCAGTCGTCGTCACCTCGTCGCCGAACGGACTCGGCTCGGCACCCATCGTTACCCACCGTCGATTGCGAACCGCTTTGCCAGTCCGTCGCCCCTGTGGCCGAAAAGAACACTCGCCGCGAACCGCACCCGCGAACCCCACCCTCGCCGCCGCGCACGCCATCACGACACACGCTCCGGAAACACCCCCCGCCGCACGCGTGTGTCCGGGGCCACCTCGCGCGCCGCGAGTCTATCGACAAAACAACAGTCTCTCGGACAAAAGATTCAGTTGCTTCGTGGGCCTCGCTGTCAAAACCTGACGAAAGACGACGGGGTTGAACCCACGCCGCGGCCCTCGCGCGTGGCCACTTTGAGTGCGCGCGACCGCGGCCGGTCCGAGTTTCGGAAGATCGGGTCCGGCGGGATGGCGGATACCCCCGAAACCCTGAAAGCCGCCGCGAATGAGCTGTTCAAAGGTACGCGTCTCTCGGTATTCCGTTCGTTGTCCTGACCCCGATCCGACGAACTTCGGGCCGTAACGATCTGCTGCGACTTTTTCCTGACTTTCTTCCACCCCCCCATCGCCCTGTGTAGAGGGCAAGTTCGCCAAGGCTGTCGTTGCGTATTCGCGCGCGCTAGAGATGACCCCGGGCAACGCGGTTCTCCTTTCCAACCGCGCGTTCGCGCATTTGAAGCTGGAGAACTACGGAAGCGCCATCGAAGATGCGACTTTTGCGGTGCAGGCGGATGCTTCCTACACGAAAGCGTACTACCGCCGCGCTTCGTCGCATTTTTTGTTAGGCCACCTCACCGAAGCGTTAAAGGACTTCAAACTGGTGTGCCGGATGCACCCCAACGACCGGGACGGGCGCATGAAACTCAAGGAGTGCGAAAACGCGCTGCGGAAACGCCGGTTCGAAGCCGCCATCGCGACGCCGGAGGATGTGGTGGTGAAGATTTCCGAATCCATAAACGCGCGGGAGATGATCATCGACAGCGCATACGACGGCGTGCGCCTGGAGGAGGATTTCATCATCACCAGCGAGTTCACCGATGACATGATCGAACGGTTCAAGGCGCAGAAAACAATCGCCAGCAAATACGCGTTTGAAATCCTGATGCAGGCGAAAACGATCTTCGAAGCGTTGCCTTCGGTGGTTGACATTCCGATTCCGGACGGCGAGAAATTTACCGTGTGCGGGGACGTGCACGGGCAGTTTTTCGATTTGTGCAACATCTTCGAAATCAACGGCATGCCTAGCGCGAAAAACCCGTACCTGTTCAACGGCGACTTCGTGGACCGCGGGTCGTTCTCGGTGGAGGTCATTTTGACGCTACTGGCGTTTAAGTGCGCGGACCCGTCCTCCATTTACCTCACAAGAGGAAACCACGAAACCGCGGCGATGAACAAGATGTACGGCTTCGACGGCGAAGTCAAGGCTAAGTACTCGGTGAAACTCGCGGACCTGTTCCAGGAGGTGTTCCAAGTAAGTATTTCCCAATCACCACATTCCACCTCCCCGATTGCCCAATACGAGACGTTAACCACTTTCTTTTTTACAATCAGTACCTACCCCTGGGCGCGGTGCTTGCGAAGAAGGTGTTCATCGTGCACGGCGGTCTTTTCTCGCGCGACGGCGTGACGATCGCGGAGTTGAGGAAAATCAACCGGTTCGCGGAACCACCCGAAAGCGGGCCGTTCTGCGAGATGTTGTGGAGCGACCCCGGGGCTTTGCCTGGGCGGCACCCTTCGAAACGCGGCGTCGGCGTGGCGTTCGGGGCGGACGTGACAAAGAAGTTTCTGGCGGATAACGATTTGGAGCTCGTCGTGCGGTCGCACGAAGTGAAGGACGAGGGGTACGAAGTCGACCACGACGGGTGCTTGATAACCGTTTTCAGCGCCCCGAACTACTGCGACCAAATGGGAAACAAAGGCGCGTTCATCACGTTTCACGCGGATTGCGTTCCGCACTTCACCTCATTCGACGCGGTGCCGCACCCGCCGTCGCGGCCCATGCAGTACGCCAACAACTCGTTCATGTTCCAGTGAAACTGCGCGACGGTATTAGTAGCAGCTAGCGGGGGCTCTTAATAATAAAAACTTTCCCTATCACGACGCCGCGTCCGCCACGTCACCGTCCGCCTTTCCTCAGGATGTTGTTCCGCGACCGAATCACCCCCGCGCCCGTGCCTTCCGCGGTTAAGCCGTTCGCGCACACAAACGGCGCCGCGCCGATGGACGCGTCGCCGGTACCGGACGTTTTCAGAAACTTCTCGGGCGGGAACTTTTTTTGTAAACGAAAACCGTCAGTCCCGTGTTGGGCGCGTATTGGGCGATGGCCTGGTCAACAGTCACCAGCGTTAGAGATAAAACTGTGTACACAACACAATCCGCGAACAGTGTACGGGCGGACTATCGTCAACGACGTGTGTGGCGGATTTGGGAAAGCCTGACAGGCCATACCTGGTGCCGGACCACAACCGCGTTGACTTTCGCCAACGCCTCGGGTGGCAGGTTGGTTAGTACCCACAGGAATTCGCAATCCGCGCTTCGCACCAAACCGAGACCGAAACAAGTGCTGTTGCGTTTTGTTTTCTTCGGAAGTGTTTTGTTTTGCACGACTACTGTGTCGCTCGGCAGATCCGGAAACGACTCTGTTTTGTCACTCGGCGGATCCGGAAACGACACCGACCCAGTCTGTTCCACAAACGATAACCCAACCACCGACCCGACCAGCGCAGCGTGCGCGTTCTCTCTACTCGCGTTTAGTGCGAAGTCGTTACTCGAGTCGCCGCTCCCTGACTGTTTGCCCATACGAACTGCGTTATTACCACTTCTCGTGTTACTGACAAGAACTCGGATGTCGCCCACGACGCGAACGTCCTTCACACTAACCCGCCACGGACTCATGCTGGCGAAGGCGTCCGCGAGAAACTCCCAAACCGGGGCGCCGGTTGGCGTTTTTGCGAACTCGAGATTGTTCGATTGACCGGCGTTTGCACTTTTTGTCGCATCACGCCGCCCACCGCCCCCAACGAAACAATTCCCGTGCGCCGACACACACCCCAGCCCCCAAAGCATCCATTGCAGGGTTCCGTTTTGAGCTTCCAGGGGTGATTTTTGGATCAGCGACGGCTGCGACGGCGACGCATCACCCGAATCCGGAAAAGAAACCGCCCCCACGCGCACCACGCGGTGTGCGTTCACGACTTGAATCGTCTTCATCACCAAATCGCTCGCGATGCCTTTTTGCCACTGCACGCAGTTCACGACTAAGCACGGGGGACCTGTTTTTGCGTTGGTTTTTGTGTTTGTTTTCTTTCTCTTTTTCCCGGAGTCGTGCGCATCGTGCGGGTCATGACCCGAGGTACTCAAGTCCAGTTCCCGCCAGGTTCCGTGAAGCGCCGCGATTGTCGTGACGTACAGCGCCGGGTTATTTTTACCGGACGTGCCCACGAACACGCCGTGGACGTGCGGCGGTGCGTGACTCAGGGAAAGACTTACCTCAGATCCCGGCGCGGTAAGGGGGGTGTGGAACACAGACAGCGTGAGCATCCCGGGCGCGCCGCACAACGGGTTGCCAACGTCGCCGTCCAAAACCGCGACCCGGCCTTCGTTGAAAAGGATGGCGTTCGCCACCAGGCGTGCAGTGAGATTTTTTCCCGACCCGCGGGCTCCGGAAACGCACACCACGGAGGGTTTGCCTTGTGCCCGACGAGACGTGGTGTAGGCGATTACGTCCGATATGACACGCGCGAGGTCATCTGGAACCCGCGTCATGCCATCGCGCGCCGAGACAGTGGGGAGGATGAGGGCGGAGACGTACTTTTTTTTCGCAATGGCTTTTTCGACAATTTTTCGGGAGATTGTTTTCAAGGAGAGCAGAGACAACGGCGCGCGCGCGGCGCCCCCACCGCGTTCGTCGCGGTCCATGACTCTGCGTCGTGTCTGTTTCGCTTCATGGAGCACGGCGGCTACGCGTGGTTTCACGGCATGGCGCATACCACTGCGACAGTTCTCGTCCGTGAATGTGGGCCAGCCGAGCTTTGAGACGCATCCGCATTTGATGCAGCAGGGAGAGTTCACCCCCGGTTTCTCGGCGGCCGAATACGCCCACCGTCGCGCGCGCCTCGTGGATACGCTTCCCCCGAACAGCGTCGCGCTGTTCGCCGCGGCCGCACCGGTACACCTGCCGAACACGATAATCCCCTATCCCGCGTATCGCCAGGACGCGGACTTCGCGTACCTCACCGGGGTTACGCAACCCGGGGTGGTTGGCATGGTGCAGGTCGGTGAGACGCGCGGCGAATCGAAATACACCTTGTTCGTCCCTCCGAAATCGAAGCACAGCGACGTGTGGAACGGCCCGCGAATCAGCGTCGAAGCCGCGGTTGGCCATTTCGCAAGTGACGAGGCACACGAAATCGTGGGCGACAACATGGCAAACGTCATAACAAGCGCCGTGGCGAGCGCGCGAGGCGGCGTGTTTCTCGACGAAGGCGTTTTGCGTTTTGACGATTCCATTCGTGCGACGCTCGGTACCGCCGCGAAGCGCCCGCCCCAGGCGTTGCGGCCTGTGGTGCACCAGCTGCGGTGGGTGAAAAGTTCCGCCGAACTTTTGGCCATCCGGAAAAGCGTCAACGCGGACATCGAGGGGTTCAAAGAAGCCATGCGGTGGTCCATCGACGGAACCGACGAACACGAAGTAGGCGCGCGACACGAATTCGTCACAAAAAGAAACGGCGCGCAAAGGCTCGCGTACCCGAGCGTCGTCGCCAGCGGGCCTGGTGCTCTTGTAGTGCACTACGCCGCGATGGACAAACTGATGAGGGATGGCGAGCTTCTGCTCATGGATGCGGGGTGCGAAAGAAACGGGTACGTCAGCGACATCACGCGGACGTGGCCGGTGAGTGGCGCGTTTACCACAGCGCAGGCGGACGTTTACGAAGCCGTGCTCGACGCGCACGCCGCGTGCGTCGCCGCCGCGCGCGTGGGGGTTTCGTTGCACGAGCTTCACCAGATATCCGTTTCCGTGCTGCAGGATGGGCTGCGGAATTTAGGGGTTGGGTCACCCTTAAGCAAAGGAGGAAACGGCGTGACACAAAATATTCAGAAGTTCTACCCGCACTCGGTGGGGCACTGGCTGGGTATGGACACGCACGACACCCCCACGGTTTCCACGCAAACGCCGCTTACGGCTGGCAACGCCTTCACGATAGAGCCCGGGCTGTACTTCCCACTAGACGCGGCTGACGTGCCGCATTCGCTCCGGGGAATCGGCGTACGCATAGAAGATAACCTAGCCGTTAACCACCGCGGCGCGGTGGAAGTGCTAAGCGAAGCGCTGCCGGTGCACCGACGTGAGGTGGAACAATTTTTGAGGGAACTTAGAAGTTGAGTTGAGTACAGGATATTGTGTTATTACCGTGGTAGAATTACATTACAAGTAGTCGTCCGGTATCACACGGAATCAGGGCAACCGTTCGCGACCGCCCAGTTTAACACCTCGTTGTGCCCGTTTAGTCGCGCGCACACGCACGTCCTCTTGTCCCACGGGCAGCCGTGCGCGCGCGCCCATTGCAGCACCTCGAGTTGTCCACCCTCCGCCGCGCACGAGCACGTAAACTCGTCCCATGGGCAGCCGTTAGTGCGCGCCCACTGCAGCATCTCGAGTTGTCCTCCCTTTGCCGCAAGCGCGCACGTAAACTCGTTCCACGGACAGCCGTTCGCGCGCGCCCACTGCAGCATCTCGAGATGCCCGCCCTTCGCCGCCTCCGAGCACGTATACTCGTTCCACAGGCAGCCGTTCGTGCGTGCCCACTGCAACACATCGAAGTGTCCTCCTTTCGCCGCAAACGAGCACGTATACCCGTTCCACGGGCAGCTGTTTGTGCGCGCCCACTGCAGCACCTCGAGGTTTCCTCCCCTAGCCGCAAGCGCGCACGTATACTCGTTCCACGGGCAGCCGTTAGTGCGTGCCCACTGCAGCATCTCGAGATGCCCGCCCCTTGCCGCCTCATGGCACGTCCACTCGCTCCACGGGCAGCCGTTCGCGCGCGCCCATTGCAGCACCTCGAGTTGCCCACCCTTCGCCGCCGCCGAGCACGTCCGCTCGTCACACGGGCAGCCGTTCGCGCGCGCCCATTGCAGCACCTCGAGTCGCCCGCCCTTCGCCGCCATCGCGCACGTCTCGTAGTCCCACGGGCAGTCGTTCGCGCGTGCCCACTGCAGAGTTTCCAAGTGACCACCTTCCGCGGCGGCGCGGCAAATCCTCGCATCCCACGGGCAGCCGTTCTGGCACGCCCAACGCAGGAGCTCGACGGAGCGGACGAATCTGGGAACCCGCAACTTCTCTTTCTTCGTGGCTACCTCGAAACCCTCCGCCTCGACGAACTCGCGCATCTTCGTACTCACCCTGGCAAGCATCGCGAGGTCGTGGCCGTCGAGCTGTGGAAGCACGAGGCCGTTGAGGACATCGCGCGCGTCTTCCACGAGTCCCATAAGAAGCGGGGCGTGGAAAACGTCGCTTCTCTTCGCAATCCGAGCCAGCAGCATCCGTCCTTCGAGCTCGTCCTCGGGGACTTGGCACTCGCTCAACCCTAGGGCGGCTGCGATGTAGTCGGGGATGGAAATCATGCGTTTGGCGCGCTTGCTGTCAGGCGGGCTCGACATGACGAAGGCGGAGTGCTGCGCGGGATGGAGTGATTTTTGAAGGACGTTGTTGACCCGGAGTGTCGGATTCACATATTGCCATTTTTAACAAATTAATCAACTCGTTCGGTCTCTCCTCGACGCGCCTAGGTAGGTGTTGCTGAGCAGCGCCGCGATGGTCATAGGCCCGGCGCCTCCTGGTACAGAAGTCATCGCGCTCGCGACATAAGAAACCTCTTCCGCGGCGACGTCGCCTACGACGCGAAAAAGCTCTTGCCCCTGAGATTGTAAAAAGAAATGTCAGTCTCGTATCGGCATTCAGTCGGCGGAATGTGGTAAATGGGAAATCTTACCGGCAAGGAGTACAGATTCGACTTTGCGTCGTTTCGTTTTTCGTCCGCGAGTTCTTCCGCGGCGTTTTTTTCCGCGACCGACAACGGCACGGCGTTTATCCCGATGTCCACCACCACCGCGCCTGGTTTGATCCAGTCTTTTCGTACCAGCCCAGGTGAGCCCACCGCGGATATCACCACATCAGCCCTCCGAACCGACCGTAACAGCTCGTAGCGTTTCTTCTCCAGGGTGAGGGAGTTTTTCGTGGTTGGTTTTTCGTCGGAGTTGGAGTCGCTGTTTTTTAAACCATCCTCCTTCGCCCGCTCCGCGAACCGTTTCAGGAAGTTCACGCCTTGCGAGTGCACCACCGTGATTGCTGATGCGCCTGCATCACGCAGTAGCCAGGACATTGGCATGCCAACCACGTTACTATCGCCAATCACGGCGACGCTTTTGTCCCTCACCGAGATTCCGCTCCGGCGTAAAAGTTCCATGGCACCGAGCGGCGCGCACGGCATGAACGCGGGGCGCCACACCCCCCGCATGGCGAGTCTGCCCACGTTGTTCGGATGCAGCCCGTCCACGTCTTTCCGTGGGTTAATAGCTTCGAGCAGTCTGCTTTCGTCGAGGTGCGAAGGTAACGGTAGCTGCAACAAAACCCCGTGCACGTCGTCGTTGGCGTTCAACTCGTGCAACACTCGCAACACGGTTTCCTGGTCCACGTCCTTCGGAAGGTGCTCGTGGAAAAAACGCATCCCCGCCAAAGACGCGGCTTCGCCTTTTCGCTTGACGTACAGCGCGCTGTCGGTCCGGTCACCCACCACCACCGCGGCGAGGCCGGGGGGGGGAACACCCGGCCGAACTTCGCCCCGCTTAGCCACGCTCTCGGCGATCTCTTTTTTCCACTGGCTCGCGTGCGCCCGTCCATCCAGCAAACGGGCTGGGCCGGTCCAGTACCGACGAATTCCTCTAGGTCCGAAATCGCGAGCACGCGTCGAGACATCGGCAGAACAACACGCGTTTCGCAGCAACTTGCCCCACAGCACGCGCGACATCCAAACGCCCCGGGGTGCCTGCCGCCCGCGCGAACCCTTCTGATTGATTTGTGATTTCGCACGGGCGACACGAAAATGAAAGCGACGAAACCGCTTTTGCGCGTGCCTTCTTCTGTCTGGAAGTGCTTGTTGGGGTGTCGGCAATCCCATCGCACCCAACGCACTTGTCCGCAGTCATCGGTTCGTGTTTATTCGCCTCTCCACGCGCCGCGACGTGAGAATCCTTTCGCGTGATTTTCACGAGACGGCAGATCTTGCCAATATCTGCGACAGACACGCGCGCGCGTACGCCATCTTCGCCACCGCACAAAGCGCGGTTCCGGTGTCCGCGTGCGCCCGTCCCGCGTGCGTTCCCCCGTTCCCGATGCAAACCCCCGGGGGCACGTCGTGTCGCTACGACAGGTACGCTCGGCCGCGTCTTTGCCCCAACGCCAATCGCCAATTCCACTACAAAAAAACCCGTCTTTGGCCTGACCTTTTGTCTCCATCCCGTGTAACTCGGTTCCCCCCGTGGTGCAGCTCGCTTTCGTTGCTCACGAAGAAGTTCGTTACGTTGATCGAACAAGCGGATCAAGGCACGATTGATTTGAACCGCGCCGCGGAGTCGCTGCAGGTGCAGAAACGGCGGATATACGACATCACCAACGTGTTGGAGGGCATCGGGTTGATCGAGAAAAAGTCGAAAAACAACATCCAGTGGAAAGCGCTTTCGGGATCCTCAATCGGCGACGACGCGAACGCGGATGTCAACGGGCTGAGGGTACGTGTTTTGGCAGAACTTTGGGGAAACTACCACGTCTTTTTTTGTTTCCCAGTGTCTCTGATATTCGCCGGACTGACCACGCGCCTAACCGACCTCATTCTCTCTTCTCATCCCGACTTACTCTCATTCTCGTCAATCATCCATCACTCCCTCAAACCGACCCAGGAGGACCTCCGCGTGATGCACGACGAGGAGCGCAACTTGGACCAGCACATCACGAACATGCGGAAGAGCATGCAGGTGCTGATAGAGGACCCTGCGCACAAGGGAAACCTTTACATCGCGGAGGACGACATCAAGGCGATTCCGCGGTTCGCGAATGAAACGCTGGTCGCGGTGCGCGCGCCGAGGGGCACGACGCTGGAAGTGCCCGATCCGAACGAGGGAAACGGAACCGAGTCAGGGGGAACCGAAACTGGGGGCGCGCGGTACCAGATCTTTTTGAAATCAGCGAGCGGGCCGGTGGAGGTGTTTCTGGTGTCCCTGAACGACGACCTGGAGACACGGCCGAACCGAGGGGGCGGCGATGAGGCGGCGAGGCGCGTGCCACACGAATCCGTTCAGGCGAAACCCGAACGTGGGATCGATCCCAACGCGCGATCGACAGTGAAAGGCGAGTGGGACGAACCGGACCGCTCTGGAGTATTGGTGGGTGGCCGACAGACCCCGAACCGGGGGGGAACTCCGGGAGGTACCACGCAAAACGGCACGCCTGGCGTAACAAGGGTGCTTCCCCCAAGCTGCGATCCCGATTACTGGTTCTCGGACGAAGCGAAGGAGTTCGGTTTGGGGGAGATGTTTGTGCCGGGGGAAGGGGAACCCGGGGGGAACCAACACGAAGACGACTTCGACGCGGAGATTGGGAACTTTTAGATCGCGTGGTGATGTAAAAAATTGTTTGCGTAATGCCGTAAATGTGAGTTGTTTGTGTCGTCGAAAGCGAAACTCGTTTTGTTTCGTTGGCAAACAAAAAAACAACATTTGTTTCTCGCCTTGTGTTACATCGCTTCGCTGGTCTAATACACCATAGGTAGACTCGTTGGTGCGTACGCGAACCCTAAACCCTAAACCTAAACCCTAAACCCCCAACCCCAACCCGGTACCTAGCCGCCCTAGCCCTTCCCTGCCCGTTTCCCGAGCGCCGACACGACTTTGCTTGCGAAAACGGCGAAGCGCTCCAAATCGGTTTTCAGGACCTGCTCCACGATCGGCGAAACCGCGGCGCCGAACGGAATCAGCGCGTCGGGAACCTGGTACGAGATTTCAATCGCGAGCTTTGTGTTGTTGCCTGGGTTCGCGCTGTCGGCCTCCGCAAAGGTCACCCGGCCTTTGTTCTGTAAGCCCTCCGTGGATTCCCACGCGATTTGCTCGCGCCGAACCGGGGGCAGATCCCGGGCGACCCAGGAAAACTCGAAATCCTGATTGTAAAAAAAGAAATGTCAGTTTTGTATGGGCAATCAGTCTTCGGAATGTGGAAATGGGAAATACTTACCTGCCCAAACTGGGTCGTGCGCAAAATCCAACGCGAACACTGCGCGTCCTTGTCATCCGGAACCACGCTGTCGATCCAGGGCATCCAGTTCGGTATCCTGCTTTTGTCCTGCCAAAGCTCCCACACCACGGCCAGGGGGACCCCGTGGACAACCACGCTGGCTTTGTTATCAACCCAGCCCGCGCAGAATACTCGTGCGCCGTTGCCGCGCCCCAGCACCGCGGTTCCGGAGCCCGCGAATCCGCGCGAACGCAAGCTGGTGCGACCGTTACCCACGACGCGACGCCCGCGCCGCGCGCACACCACGCGCGCGGCGCCGTCCCCGCGAGGAAGCGCGCGCAGAGAAGTTGCCATCGCGCGTGACACTGTGACGACGGGGCTGGGAAGAAAGATCGTGAGATGCGGAATTGGTATTATTTTCGCGAAAAAGAGATGACGGGCTGACAGGGGGGGGCGACGACGAGACGTGCTGTCCTACCATATGTAGCACTACTTGTTAAAACCTATATCTTCATCGCGGCCAGCGTGGCGATGAACTCCGCGCCCGTGCTCAGGGAGCACTCCCCGGTGGCCACGACGTTTAAGTCCGCCGGCTTCGCCGCGATTGCCTGCGGGACGCTCCCCAGGCTTTCTAAAAGATACGCCTGCTCTGTTTTCAGCATGCGGAGCATCGCTTGCGTGGCGTCCTCCGCGTTCCCGGGCGCGGGCTCGAAAAACACACTCACGGTGTCCGAAGCCTGTAACCCAGCGCTCTTGCGCAGCTTCTGCAAACGGTTCACGAACTCTCGCGCCGCGCCTGAGTCAAGAAGCGACTGGGTAATCTCCAGCTCCATGACGACCATCACGTCGCCCTCGCCCGTCGCCGCGTCCATGGTTTCCGCGGTGAACCCTTCGGGGAGAGAAAACTCTTTTTTGACCACGATGTCCTCCAAACCCAAGGTCGTGTCCCCAACCACAAACTCGCCACTTTTCTGGAAAGCCAGGATATCAGCAACGCTCATTTCTTTCACCGCTTTACCGACCGCGCCCATGGCTTTCCCTAGCCGTTTGCCGAGCACCGCGAAGTTGGGCTCCGCTTTGATCGTGGCGAACTTCAGCGGGTCGAGTTCGCACTCCAGCTCGCGCACGTTCAGTTCCTCCACCACGTACGCCCTTAGCTCGCCTTGCAGATCTTGGAGGAACTCGCCGTCTTCGCAGCTCACGATCATGCGCTTCAACGGCGTTTTCAGGGGTTTGTTGTGCCGCTCTCGAATTTGCCGGCCGACCTCGATCACGCTCTGCATGCGCGCGACGGACGCTTCCACGCGCGCGTCCACCGAGTCCGCGTTCGCTTCGGGGAACAAACAGAAGTGCACGGAAGGCTCGCTGGCACCAGCGTCGGGCAAACAAAGTTTCAGGTTCTGGTACATGTTCTCTGTGAAAAACGGCGTGAACGGGGCCATGGTTTTGCACAGCACCAGCAAAACGTTGAACAGAGACGTCAGCGCTCGGTTGGTGTCGTCGTCGCCGTTTTTGCCCTTCAGCCGCGAGCGGTTGTACCGCACGTACACGTTCGTCAGCTGCCCGATGAAGTTCACGAGCTTGGGCACCACGGTGTACAGACGGTAGTGCTCCATTTCCGTTTTCACGAACGTCACCAACGACGACGTTGCGCTCGCGATCCACCGGTCCAACACGTTGACCGGTTCCTGTCCTGGCGCTAACGGGTTGAACTTTTTGCCGGTTTCCTCCTTCGATAAAGAAAAGAAAGTGTCAGTCTCTCGGCCATGTGTATGAGGGATTGGTATGAGTAAACATTCAGGGTAACAGTCCGAGGGAATAATCCCTTCTGGTCGTAATAGTCCCTTCTGGTACGAGTATGGGCAAACAGACAGTCTATTAATTCGGGTTGGGAAAGGCCCGTACCTCCACCCGTTTCACGTTCTGCACCAGAAACCGGTACGCGTTGTACCACGGAAGGAACAGTTCCTTCAGCACCTGGAACACTCCGTCTTCCTTGAACCGTAACGGCTCAGCGCGAACCACCGGGGAGTTTATTAAATACAAACGCAACGCGTCCGCGCCGTACTTGTTCAAAATCTCGTTCGGGTCGGGGTAGTTTTTTAAGGATTTTGACATCTGATACCAATAAAAGAAAGTGTCAGTCTTGTATATCGCGTGTATTGGACGATGTATGGACAAACAGTCAGAATAATCGGTCTGAACAGTCACCAGCTGAGAGATAAAACAGTGTGCCTGGATTTGGTGAAAGCCCCAACACCACGTGCCTTCTTCCCGTCCCCGGCCAACACCAAGCCGTTGCACACCAGGTTCTGGAACGCGGGCTTGTCGAAAAGCGCGGTTGACAAAACCATGAGGGTGTAGAACCACCCCCTTGTTTGGTCCAAGCCTTCCGCGATGAAGTTCGCGGGGAAGATTGACTGAGATAAATAAAAGAAAGTGTCAGTCTTGTATGGCAAACAGTCGTTGGATTTGGGAAATACAATACGTACCTTCTCGAACCGCTCCTTGTTTTCGAACGGGTAGTGCTGCTGCGCGTACGGCATCGACCCGGATTCAAACCAGCAGTCGAAAACATCCTCCACGCGTTTCAGGGGAGGGAACTGCGGTCCTCGTGAGGAAGGTATCTCCAGGTGGTCGATGAAGTGTCTGTGTATGTCGGTAATTTTCGTGCCGGTGGCTTCTTCGAGTTCCGCGATCGACCCGATCACGCGCGTTTCTTCGCCATCCTCCGATTGCCAAACCGGAATGGGCGTTCCCCAGTACCGGTTACGCGAAATGCTCCAGTCGTGCGCGTTTTCGAGCCAGTTGTGGAACCGCTTTTCCTGCACATAGGAAGGGACCCAACGCGTCTTTTTGTTGTTCGCCAGAATCTTGTCTTTGATTTCCTCAACCTTCACGAAAAAACTCCCCACGGCTTTGTAAATCAGCGGCGTGTGCGACCGCCAGCAAAACGGATAACTGTGCACGATGGATCGGTTGTCCACCAACCTTCCAGAATCTTTGATAGCCTGAATCAGGTCCTTATCCGCGGCCTTGACGTGCTGCCCCGCGAACGGCGCAGGCACCGGGGCGATGAACAACCCGTTCACGTCAACCGGGTCAGGCAACACCCCGCCTTTCTCCACGATCCCGTGCGCCACGCACACGCGGTAATCGTCCTCGCCGTACGCGGGTGCCTGGTGCACCACGCCCGTGCCGCTGTCGTCCGTGACGTAGGAATCCACGCAGACGCGGAAAGCGGTGTGTTGCATCTCCTCCTGGAAGAAGGGAAAAATCGGTTCGTACCGTAGGTCTTTCAGCTCGGCGCCCGAAACGGTTTTGACGATGGACCACCCGTCGGAAAGAGGCGCGGCCTTGTCGCCTTTGGCTTTCTTCGTGGCGCCCGGCAACGAGGCAACGCGGACCTCGGCCACGATAAACACCTTCCCGTCCGGGTTCTTTACGTAGACGTATTTGAACGTAGGGTTGACACAAAGCGCCAAGTTCGAAGGCAACGTCCAAGGCGTGGTGGTCCACGCGACGAGCGACGATTGCAACGCGCATCCGATCACGGGAAACGCAACCATCACCGCCGGGTCCGAAACGTCCCTGTAGTCCAACCCGGCTTCGAAGTTTGACAGCGGGGTGTTACACGCGGTGCTGTACGGCATCACCTTGAACCCTTTGTACACCAGGCCTTTTTCGTAAAGGGTTTTGAACACCCACCACACGGACTCCATGTACGACGGGTCCAAGGTTTTGTAATCGTTTTCGAAATCGATCCACCGGCCGGTGCGCGTCACCGTTTTCTCCCACTCCTTCGAGTACCGCATCACAATCGCCCGGCACTCTTCGTTGTACTTATCAATGCCCATCCGCAGCACGTCCTCCTTGCCTTTGATCTCAAGCTTCTTGTCGATTTCGTACTCCACGGGTAAGCCGTGACAGTCCCACCCGAACCGCCGCGTCACGTGATGCCCCGTGCTGCACGCGAACCGTGTGACCACATCCTTGATAGTCCCCGCTAAGATGTGGCCGTAGTGGGGAAGCCCGGTGGCGAAGGGCGGGCCGTCGTAGAAAACGTACTCGGGACGGCCCTCGCTTCGCCGAAGCTGCTCCTTGAACGCATCCGTGGTCTTCCAGTACTCAAGCGTGGCTTGCTCCTGTGCGTGGGGGGGGCAGAGGTCAGGCAAAGGTTTGATGTGCGATAGATCGGCGGCTGCGAAGGATGATGCCCTTCCGGCGTCCGCACGACGAGGCAAAGCGGCACATGACCTGAAACACAAAACGTACCTCGGTGGGGAAGTTGTAATCCTTCCCTTCGACCACGTCTTCCAAGGTGGTCATTTGCAAAGCGAGCGTCCCAAACACGGAACGCGCGTGGCTGCTCTGTGCCCAGGGAACCCTAAACTCTACATTTACCTCTTGTGTCATCTTCGGTCTCTCTCCGCGAAAAATATCAGCATCGGCATCCCTCGTCAAAGGGCTTCGCGCTTCGCCCTTCGCGGTGACCTGGGGACCGGCGGTCGACGGTTCTTAAATGGTTCTCATCGCGGACTTCGACGATTTTTACCAGCGCGCCTCGGTTTTGTTCCGCACGGACCCGGCACGAGCTCGGTACGTGGTGAAGTACCGCCACTGCGACGGCGTGGTGGTGTTTAAAGTCACGACCGATGTGCAGTGCGTGTCCTTCGCGTCGAGCGAGGCGTCGGATTTGAAAAAGCTGGAGCAGATGAGCCTGTTGTTCCTGGGAAACAGTGGGTGATGTAGTGGTGTAGTGGATGGGCGTGGGGGGATGCCACACGAACTCGGAAGGAACACACGGGGAAAGGTAGCGACATTTTCGGTAATAGCACTTTAGGGTTGGAAACGTTCTCGTAACTATAGAAACGGTGATGAGACGACGCGACTTAACTTCATTAAACAGCTAGCTCACCGACGACCCTCCCATCACCGCTTGCAGGCGCTTGACTTCGTCAGCCCCAGGCCCGTCCGTCACCCCTACCAGCCGGTACACCCCGACGTACCCGCCCGCGTTTCCGGAAACGAGCACGGGCGATACCTCGGAGAAGGAAACACACGATACTTTCCCGGCGCCCGTGGTGCAAGCGGACGCCACCGGCTTCAGCGTGGACACGGAAAGGTCCCACAAATCAACACTCCCGTCGTGTGACCCTGATGCCAGCACGGTTGCGTTGCGTGGGCACCACGCCACGTCGGACACACCCGCGGACCGCGACTGAAGCGTCAACACCGAATCGGGGTCGGACTCAACCCACAGCTTCAGACTCCAGTCGTCGCTGGCGAGATAAAAAAGAAAGTGTCAGTCTCTCGTAATGTTCGTAACTTGTATGAGCAAACAGTGTAATCAGGGAGGCGGAACGTGGCAAATGGAAAGGAAAATACGTACCTGGCGCTTATGAAAACCTCCGACACAAACGGACTCCACGCAACGCGCTGGACCGGCCCGGCGTGGCCGTGGTAGTCGCGTAGGTACGTCTCGGAGTACGCGGTGGCGCACCCGTGGATGGTGCCGTCCTCGGTGCCTGCGATGTACTTGGTGCAGTCGTTTGGGTTGAAGTCGAAACACAAACCCGACCCGGCGCGGCTGATGTACGCCTCCGAGGTTGTTTTCTTCGAAGTGGCAGTTTTTGTGGACGATTTCTTTGAACCGTCACCGGAAGTGTCGCCAACCGTCACCCGCTTCGCGACGCGCGTCAAACGCATCAGGTCTTGAAACTCGAGTCCTTTTTTCAACCTCCACTGCGTGACTCTTCCGTCGGACGAAATGCTCACCAGCACCTCGTCCCCAACCCCAACCCCGACCCGGACCCAGCGCAAACCCCAAACCGGGTCGGCGTGCTTTCCGGGAACGCCGTCGCCCGCTTTCAAAACGGGGTCACATTTTTTTGAAGAAGTTTCGCCCGAAGCGTCCTGGCTGTTTGCCCCGGTACCGTTTTTCAGCCTCGCGTCGTACACGCTCACGGTGCCGTCTCGTGTCCCCACGGCTAGTAAGTTGAACTCGGTAGGCGAGAAATCAATGGCGGTCACGCCGTGGTCGGTTTCGAAAACCCACTCAGGGACCAGCGGGTTCTTCAAACTCCAAAACGCGACGAGGCCTTTTGCGTTTTTGTTTTTGGACGCGTCGACGGTTTCGGCGAACGCGTCGTTGGACTTCCCGTCATCCGAAGCAACGGACGCGTCCTGGGCGGCAGTAGTGCCACCTAAAGCACCCGGAAAGGAAGTGCTGCCAGCCAAGAAGTCCAGGCTCCCATACCCCACCGCTAGCAAATCGGGCGCGCTTTTGTTCCACGAAACGCACGACACCGTCCGGCCTTTGGTTTCGGGGCAAACGAAGTCCCACAGGTGCACGATTGCTTTCCCGACGCTCGACGACGTCCGGTTGGAATCTGTCCGACTTGTTTTGTCACCAATCCCTCCATCCCTCACCGCCTCACCGGCACCCCCCCTAACATCACCCAAAGAGTAGTTGCGGTAAAGCAGCATTTTGTCCTGGTACAGGTTCTGCAAAAGCGCCTTCTCCACTTGTTGCGCGCCCGTTGCGAGGGAGCGGTAGGTATCTTTTGTGAAAACGTCGCGCGTATCAATCGCAGACGCAGCCGGCGCGTCCACCGTCCCCACGCCCGTCCGGCTCATCGTGCGCGCGAGCGCATCGCGGTCGCCCCCGAAAGAGGCGTCGGAGATGTCCCACCCGCTGCTCTGCGTGGACTGCGTGGACTGCGTGTAAAGGAAGCTCTGGTTTTCCTTCTCCTTGGTCACAGCGTCGATCGTTTGCGTCTGCGCGTCGATAAACGCTTCCGATCCTATTTTCGTCTGGAGCAACGCGGCGTACGTTTCGTTTCGTTTGGTAACACCCACCGACTCTGTCGTGTCATGCCCCACGCACCGCCCGGGCAAGGAAAGAAGCACGAAGGTGTCGGATTCACTCAACATGAGCTGAATCGTTTTGTCGTCGACACCGGCTTGACCCTTTTCTTGGATTACGGTTTCCTCATCGTCATCCGAATCAACGAGTTCGGGATCGAGCACCACGTCCCCCGTGGTGTTCGCATCCGACCCTGCAGTTCGGAGCGGCCCGGATTCTGGTTTCCAGGAAGCAGAGGACACACCAGAGACCGTGCGACCGGGATTCAAGTACGCGCTGTCAAGCACCACTGCAGGCACACCGGATGACACCGAGAGATGCGCCAGCGACTTTGGCGTCACGTTCACGCCGTTTTCGTCGAAGATCTGTACGTCCTGGAAAACGTCGCTGTCCAAAGACCCGGCCATCGTGACCAAGGGTTCCGGGTTCCGGGTTTCGGGTTGGCCCTACGGAACAGCCAACGCGCGCCGTACGCGTAACTCGCGTCCACCCGTGAACCTCGCGGACACCGCGAGCGTTGACGCAAATGGGCCGGATTTAGAATTCTGGGAAGGTGACTTGAAGTGGATGATTTTGGAAAAGTTGCAGCCAAATTCTCAAGTTACAACCTCAAATCCGCTTTGTCTCCCTCTACTCCTCCTCCTTCCCCCCCGTTCCGTAGGCGTGGATGCGGTACAAAAGCGCCCTCCCACGCGCGTTCCCCACCGCGAGGTACCCCCCGGTCGGCGAGAACGCGGTGCACCACACGTAGTGCAGGGGCGTTTTCGAGGACGGCCAGTTGGAAAACACGGTGCACGACGGCAGGTGCACTATTCGCAGCGCGTCTCGCTTCAGCCTGGACGACATGGCGAGCATCTGGCCGTCTCCGTTGAAGGACAGGTTGTCCACGGACGTGGTGAGGCTCATCAGGGCTTTCTCGGGGGTGATCCTGGTGCTTCGCTGCATGGTGTTCTGGTCGATATTTTTGTTCACGTCGGCGTTATCCTTCCTGAATGTTTTAAACGCGTCGCCTTTGTACACGTTCACCACGCCGGCGTCGCTGCCCATGGCGCAGTGCGCCCCCGACGGCGAGTTCGCCAGGGCGGTCACCGTGAGCGCGCCATCATCCACAACTCGCTCCACGCACCGGTTTTGGTTCCGCAAGTCCCACAAATACGTTCCCCCGTCGCCGCCCGCGGTTAACAGGTAGTTACCGTCGCCCGAAAAGCTCGCGCTGCGGCACGTTCCGTTCATCTTCACGCTCCCCACGCAGGACTTGCTTCGCAAGGAAACGAGCGGGACGTGTCCGTCCGCGCCGAGAAATGCGACGATTGGGTCGTTGTGCACTGCGCCCTGGCGCTGGCACACGAAACTCTCAAGCGATTTCTCGCCCCGGCCGATCAAAGGCGCCACGCGCTCCACGGCGCCCTTGTGCAAGTCGTAGACGTAGAAATACTTTCGCCGCCCGCTGAGCAAAACCGTGGCGTCCCGCATTCCGTTGTTACTAAACGTGGCTTTGTGAATCGGCAGGTCGTCGAAGAACACCGAGCTCGTCTTGGGGTTGTTCGTGCCGTCGATGTCGAACAGCCTTAGGGTTTTATCAAGACCAGCCGTGAGGAACAACGCGCCGTTGGCGTGGAACTCCACCGACCGCAGCACCGCGTTTGAAGGCTCCGCCGCGTTCGCGTCCCTCACCCGAGTCGCTTCAAGGCTGCCTTGAGGCAACGTCCGGCCTTCGCTCGCCAAGCCCCCGTCCTCGTCCACGAGCGCGCCGCCTTCTTTCAGCAGGTGGGTCAACGCAGTTGTTTCTTTCCCGTCACCCTTTTGGTCCTCGCCAACCGTCGCCCAATCCGTTCGCTGATGTATCCTTTTGTGTTGCTTCCGCACCCGCGCCTGGTACACGTTCCCGTCCAAGTTGACATCCGCCTCCCCGGTCCGTAGCTTGCGCAAACGCGCCACGCGCGTCACGTTCACGGTGGTGGTCAAGTCGTCAGGGTCCTCCCAAACCCCGCTGGGCTGGGTGTCGTCGGTACCACCGGCACCACCGATGGTTGATGTGGGTTCCGCGCCACCGCGCATTGCGGCGGAAACGGAGGCTTTGCCAAACAACCCGCCGTCATCGACAGCGCCGTCCGCCACCAGCGAAACCGTCCCGAGGTTTCCGAAAAGCTTCGACGCGAGCGCCCTCTCCTCGCCCTTTGACGCACCTCGCCGGGACGACATGAGGTCCGACGAGCTACCGGCAGTGGACGTGAACTCTGACACCGGTGGCGGCGGCGGCTGCTTTTTCGTTTTACCGCCGCTCGCGTTTCGGGACGGACGATTCTCGGAAAGTGCGTTGCGAGAAATTCGTCAACAGGCGGCGCCAGAGATTGGCGCGCCGGGCGGAGGGGAGCGCTAGGCGTGACACACGACGATGGCCGCGGTGCCCCCACAGGCACCACAACGCAACCAGGAGCGCGTCCCTGAGGCGACGCACCTGGCCTGCGATGTCGTGATCGACTCGTTCGGCCGGGATTCAGGGTTGGTCGCGTCGTTTCTGTTGCAACGCGGCAACCGAACCGCGCGCGAGCTTTGCCGAGACACGGTATGGGTCTCGAAGTGTCGCGCGATTCTTGTGTCACAAAGTGTCGCACGACGACACCCAACGTGTCACTAAGTGTCTCCACATGACACACACCCACTGACCTTTCCAAACCACACCCACCTCCCATTCGTCATCACTTCACAGGGGCTAAAACCATCCCGCATCGCCCAGGTCCTCGTTGTTTTGATTTCCCAAAACTGCGTCGTCCCCGTGCAATGCGAACTCCCTCAACACGACGCGAGTCACGTCGTTTCGTACAAAATCGACGTGGACCAGATTCTGCACCGGCTGCGGTACCCGCGGTTCCTGTTGCACACGAAGGAGTGCATGGGCCCGGTACACGAGTCTTTGCTGGAGGGCTTACTAGAGCGAGGCCGGGCGCGGGCGAGCGAGTTGTTTGAGTCATCTCAAATTTCCCAAACCGCAACGGCGCGGAAAACAAAACCAAAGCGCAACGCTTTGGAAGACGCGTTCGAGGACCTGGTGGACGGGCGGTTCATAGAGAGGGTGCCGTTTGGATGGGACGTCGGGGATGATTTTCTTCTCCAGGAAAACGGCGAGGACCAGGATTTGGAGTTCCACGGAAACGAGCGACGCACCGCCGGTCACTCGAACCAAAATAAAACCTCCTCCTCAAACCCGCGGGACAACCTGTTCGGCGACGAACACCTTTGGAGGGTGAACTCGGACGAGTTCAACCGACGGTTCCGACACGTCGCGTGCGCCGCGCTCGTCAGGGAGAAAATAGACGACGCCGCAGGTCATTTGCTTCTCGTGATGCTGGAACTGACGCGGGCGCACGAACAGTCTGTAAACGAAGAGCGCTCCACGCCGGTTGGCGAGCGCGAGATCGTTATCCACGTCGGCAGGAACCCCGGGGTGTTCAAGTTCACCCCCGAGCTGATCAACACCACGCTCGAGAAGATGGTCACGGACACGAGCGAGCTGATTTCGCGAATCGACGACCACGCTGGCGGGGGCAACGGCACGCAGTACTGCGTCAACATGCGCCGCATCATCGACTTGATTCGCATGAAGGAGATTGAAGCGGTGGTGAGGGAGCGCTTCGGCGGCCCCGCATGCCGGGTGTTCCGGTTGCTGATAATGAAACGCAACCTGGAACAAAAGCAAATCGCGGAGATGGCCATGATCCCGGTGAAAGACACGAGGGAGCTTTTGTATAAACTTTTAAAAGCGGAGTACGTGATGATCCAGGAAGTGGCGCGGACGTCGGACCACGCGCCGAGCCGGACGTTTTACCTGTGGAGAGTTGACTTGTTGCGAGTGGTGGAGCAGGTCGGCCGTGAGCTGTACCGAGCCACCTCCAACCTGCGAGCGCGGTTGATTCACGAGCTCGTCGCGGAACGGGAAACCCTCTCCGTGCTGGCGGACAAAACAAAAGACGTCACGAACCTGAACCTGACCGAAACGCAAAAGCAAAACCTGAGGCGCGTGAAGCGAAGCGCGACCGCGCTGGAAAGCTCGTTGCTGCGCTTGGACGAACTCGTGTGTTTCTTCGCGGTGTGGTGAGTTGGATTTATTGAAGGTGATGGTATCAGTGTGGTGATAGCGAGGATTTGTGTGAGGTAAACATCCTACTGACTGATATCTTTTAGCGTCTGCGTTTTCTTCGCAAAGCATGAGCTTGACAACGTAAAATCGTGCGCGACTTTCCGTCGTCCGACTCTTCGTGTAACGTTTTTTCTCGAAAGCCTCGACGCACAACGACGCGCACGCGACACCCACACGCATCGCGATGTTCTTCGACGCTGTGCGCGGTGTGATAACTCGCACGTTCAAGAATCAGAGTGGTTGCCGCGATGCTAACGCGGGCGATACCGACGCGCAAGTGACCTTCGTTGACCTTCCCCGAGATCTCATCGCCACGATCCTGTCCGAAGATTTACTGCCAGATCCCGCTGACCTCGCGATGCTTCGAGCGGTGAGCCGCGCTATGCGCGACGAGGTGGCGGAGACGGGGCGTACGAATCAGGAGCTGGGGGCTAAACGCGCAGCTGACCTCGGATGCTTACGCGCTTTGGAGCGCCTGCAACGGCGAGGTCAGCTGCCTCGTAGAGAATACCTTTGCCAGGCTGCGGCGGCGAGCGGATTTAGAGATTCTGAAGCTGTTGCGCGAGAACGGCGTACCTTGGGACGAATGCACTTGCTGGGGAACGGCTTTATGCGGACACCTCGAGATTCTGCTGTGGGCTCGTGCCAACGGCTGCCCGTGGTACTTCCAGACGTGCTTGACCACGGCGAAGGGCGGGCACGTTGAGGTGCTGCAGTGGGCGCGCGCGAACGGCTGCCCGTGGGACGGCGAGATGCCTGGCGAGACGTGCTCTGGGGCGGCTTTCGGAGGGCACCTTGAGGTGCTGCAGTGGGCTCGCGCCAACGGCGCACCATGGGATGTGACCACGTCCCAAGAGGCAGCGAAGTACGGACAATTCGATATGCTGCAGTGGGCGCACGCCAACGGCGCACCATGGGACATGGAGACTTGCGCGGCGGCGGCGCAGGGCGGGCAACTGCGGGTGCTGAGGTGGTTGCGCGCGAACGGCTGCCCGTGGGACAAGAAGACTTGCGCTTGGGCTGCATTAGACGGCAAACTCGATGTACTGATGTGGGCACATGCGCACAAGTGTCCGTGGGACGAGGAGACGTGCGAGCATGCAGCTTATGGCGGGCACCTCCGGGTGCTGCAGTGGGCGCATGAGAACGGCTGTCCGTGGAACGAGAAGACGTGCGAGCGTGCGGCGAAATATGGGCACCTCGAGCTGCTGCAGTGGGCGCACAAGAACGGATGCCCGTGGAACGAGGAGACGTGCGCGTGTGCGGCTTTTAGCGGACACCTCGAGCTGCTGCAGTGGGCGCGCGCCAACGGCTGCCCGTGTGGCACGAGTACGTGTTCAAAGGCGGCGGAGGGCGGACACCTCGATATGCTGCAGTGGCTACACGCGGACGGCTGTCCGTGGGACGAGCTGACGTGCGCGGAGGCGGCGTGGGGCGGGTACCTCCAGGTACTTCAGTGGGCGTGCGCGGACGACTGTTATTGGGACAATAAAACGTGCCAGTACGCGGCGCAGAGCGGACACCTCCAGGTGCTGCAGTGGGCGCGCGCGAACGGATGCCCGTGGGACCAGTTGACGTGCACGTTTGCGGCGAGGGGCGGGCATCTCGAGGTGCTGAAGTGGGCGCGCGCGAACGGAGGCCCGTGGAACGTAACCACGTGCGCGTGTGCGGCGACGGGCGGGCACCTCGGGGTGCTGCAGTGGTTGCGCGCTAACGGCTGCCCTTGGGACGCACTGAGGTGCCAGTTGGCACTTCAGAACGGGCACATGGAGGTGTTTGAATGGGCAAGGATAAATGGAGCAATGAATGTCGTGTGAGTGGCGGTGGGTGATGATCTGGTACGGGGTGCTGGCGTGAGCAGTAGAAAATATCCCGGTTGCGTGAGAATACAAAGTCAACAAAATTGTCAACACTACCAATACGTGTTTTGTTTCATTTGCTGCGGCGCCGTGGGGGAAAACACGTCCTCCGCGGTGTCCGCGGTTTGGTCGTTTCGAACACCCGTCTCGTCCACCCGGTCGTTTTGCGCAAACAAAGTGTAGCACAAAGGACAGGACGCGGCGTCGAGGGAGAGCTCGCTTTCGATGGCGCGTCTCGCGCACGCCGCGCACGCGCGCGTTTTGTCCGCGGCGCCTATTTTGCGCCCGCTCGCCACGCACACGTCGTAATTTGTGTTACCTCTTTTCGTGTCAAAGGCATCGCCAAACAAATCGTCGCTGTGGTCGTGTGCTCCCTTTTTTTGAGAGAGCGGGTCCACCGGGGGGTGCTTTAGAAAAATCGCCGTCGCCAAATCGGAAAACGCGTTTTCGGTTTCGTCCCCGTCGCCTTTCGCACTTTCGATTCCCTCCAGTTTCTGAAAAGCGTGGCTGCACCGCCCAAAGTGCCCGGCGTAAAAGCTGGTGAGCGCAATTAAGGACCACACGTCTTTTTCGTGGAGCACGTCAACGTACCGCTGCAAGACCAAACAAGTCCGCCGCGCGTACTCGAACTTTTCAGCGTACAGCTGTTTCTGCGCTAACAACCAAAAGTGCCACGCGCACGCCGGGCGCCACGGGTCATCCGGGAAATCGCCATTTTCTTTCTCTTTCTCTTGAGCAGACTCATTTACCGTGTCGCTCCGGGCGACGTTCCTGTTCGAGCTGTCGCTGCTCAAATCAAACAAACCGGCCAGCGCGGAGGCGTTGTCTGTGTCATTTTTGTTTCTCTCCGTCGTGTTGTTTTGACGAATCCCTCCATCCCCAAATCTGACATTTGCGTTTTTGTTTTTAGCACCCGTGACCCCCCGCGACCCGTCGTTCGCCCCGTCCGCCTTCCCCCGCTCCAGCGCGGCGAGCACGAACAGCTTCTTAACACGCACCGCGTTTGCTTTGGGATCAAGTTCCGCTTGTGTTTTCGCGAGCGAAACGAACAACAAAGAACACTCCGAGTGTTTCCCCGCCAAGCGGTACAAATCAATCGCGTCGACGATTTTGTCGGCCGCGATCAGGGCGCGCGCGTGCGTCTGTCGGCGTGAAGGAAAAGGGTCAGTCCCGAGTCTTAAGTGTCTTGTATTGGGCGATTTATGCACAGTCCGCAAACAGTCTTATCCAAACAACCATCCTCCAAGAAAAAGAACCATCGTTGGATTGGGTGGAAAGGCCGTACCTGCAGCGCTTTCAGGGGCAGCGCCTTTTCCCCGACTTCGTGACGCTCCGCGAGCGCCACGGCGGTGGCCCACCGGTTCATGGCGACGCACGTCGCTATTGCGGCAGCGGGGTCGCCGGCGGCGACAAACGCCCGCGTCGCGGCGTCGCACATCCCCACCGCCGCAAACGCGGTTGCGGTTTTTCGCAACAGATTTTTGTTTTGGGTTGTGGCGTCACCGCCGGCCCTGGATGCGTCGCAAAGCTCGTCCAACACGAGCTCCAGGTTCCCGAACTCGCCAAGGCAGGTGTAACAGTCGGCGAGCGCTTCCAGGTTGCGGGACTTGGCGAAATACGGCACCGCGTTTCGCCACCGCTTGCGGTCGGAGAAGTACAAACCGATGTTGTTCCACGCGAAACGCAACTCTCCGTCGTCCAGATTGGCCCCGGCCCCGGCGTTGTTGTTTTGCAGCAACAGCTTCTCCACCCGGAACCAGTCCCCTAAATTCCGTCGCAACTCAAGCGCCAGGTCGTTTCGGTCGATTTCGGTGAACAAAGTCTCGGCGTCGTCGAACTCCGTGAAGTACGCCGCGATTTCCGCGCGCGCGACTTGCGGGACGTGCAGCGATTTCAGGCGCTTCACGAACGTGACGCCGTGGTAGTCCTTGGACTTAACAAACGCCTTGTTCGCGGTTTTTAAGTCGCCACGCCGAAGCGCGTGCGTCGCGACTAACGCCCACAGCGAAGGGTGGTCGTTGTGCTCCACGAACTGATTGTAAACAGAAAGTGTCAGTCTCTCGGCCATGTTTATGAGGGATTGGTATGATTAAACAGGCAGGAGTAATAGTCCCTTCGCAGGACGAGTATGGGCAATCAGGCAGGCGGTGTGTGTTCAGTGAGAAAGTTCCGTACCTGAAGCGCGTCATCGGCGGCGGCGGACGGGTTTAGCAACAACGCGCGCGTGTCCCGTAACGGTTTCGTGTCAAACGAAAGAACGCACGACGCGAATGATTTGTCTTTTGTGTCGCCGTCGGTACCGCCATTCGCACCGCCTTCACCGCGCCAACCGCAAGTATTCCCCATGGCCAAGATTTCATCCAAAAGCACAGCCGTGACAACGAGGTTTTCGAACGCGCCGATGTGCGCGGATGACAAAACAGGCTCCTCGCACGTCTCGCCTCGCCACACAAGCATCTTGTGCTTCTCCATCGTGGCGCACGCGCTTTCGTCGTCCAAGCTCCACTTCTGTTGCCACGTGTCTTTTCGCGTGAACTTCGGTTTCAGGGGTTGGGGGGGTTCTTTTCTGGAAGCGTCGCCCGGCGGCGCTCCTCCGAAAACAGACGAGTGCTCGCCGAGTAATTCGTCTGGCAAATCGAAAACCCCGAAAACCCCGGAGGTGTCAATCACGCTGAACTTGGTGTTCGTGCAGTTCAGGGCCACGTCTTTGGGCCGGCACTTCACGGAGAAACTTGCGGTAACCGCGAGCGTCGGTAACTTGAGGGTAACGCACTTGCCGGATCGCAAACAAAGCAACGCGGTGTCGCGGTTCGCCGCGAGCGCGGCGATCGGGTCGCCGCTGCTCGTTTTTACGGTATCGCGGACGACGCTGTCAATGCGGAACACGGACTCGGTGTCCCTTACCCCCGATACCCATGATTTGTCGTGCCGCCACGCGTACACCGAGGAGTGGGACGCCACGACAACAAACGTTTCCGTCATGGTCAAGAAAAGCGGCTCAACCTCCACCGTTTTCGTGCCCAAAACAGACCCGTTCGGGGTACACAGGCGCAAGGAACACGACCCGGGGGTGTCGGTTTCCGTGGCCAAAACGCAAAAATCACCACGCGCGGCGATTTTCCGCAAACCAGGGACCTGCTTTGTCGCCGTCGCGTTCGTCGCGACGTTGCGGAAAATAACGTAGGTACCACCGCTCCCCAAATACACAAGCGTGTCCCGGCAGAACCCCCAAACGTGATCGGGGACGATGTTGGCAAAGTAGATGAAGGAATCCACCGCTATTCCTACTCGCAGTCCTCCGCTTTCCCACGTAAGCGCGGCGATTTTCGTTCCCGGGATCTTCAGCGAGGAAACCAGCGCGCCGTTTGTTGCGTAAAAGTGCACCGCGTTGACGTCCTTCGCGGCGTGCACGCCCGCCACGCACAACACCGTGCCTCGCGGGTTCCACTGTACGTGCGTGACACGCAGGCCGGTTCGCAAGATGTTTGGGTTTTTATCAAGCGCACCGCACTGAAGCAGGACGTTTCCGTTTTCGAAACCGATGGCTAAGCACGGGTGCGTCGTTTCGGTTTCGGTTTCGGTTTCGTTTTTATTTTCTTGCGGGAAAGGAGAAAACCAGTCAATCGCGACCAACCGCGTGGGACCCTGGCCGGCGCTGCCGTTGCTGTTGCTGTTCCCCGCGATTGGTACCGTCCCCACCGGGTTACCAACCGCGTCGTACAAACGCACCGTCCCGTCCGTGGTGCCGAAAACCAGGGTTTGGCCATCCGGCGACCAAAGCACCGTCGCTATCGGCGATGAGATTGGCAAGTCTTTTCCCCACTCCCGCTTGCCGCCCACGCCGCCCACGATGACGTGCCCGTCGTCGTACGCGATTGCTATTTTTTGGCCATCCGTGCTCCACGCCATGTCCGCCACTTTCCCCTTGTTCCGGTTGTTGATCATCTCCTCGAACCAGCTCCCTTTGTGCAGCATCCAGACGATTATCAAACCGTTCGAGTCGCTCGTGGTGAGCTTTGGGAACGAAGGGTTCCACACACATCCTGTAACCGCACCCCCGTGGCCTTCCAAGGTCTGATTCATCGTCAGGCTTCCCCCCGCAACGCCCCCGCGCACCGCACCGCTCTCAAGCCGCAGCACTTTTAACATCCCGGACTCGCCGCCGCACGCTATCCAGCCCTGTAAGCAGACGGTGTGGGAGTGGTTCGGTTAGTGGGAACGTGGGAACGGACGAAGAGGCGAAAGATTTGACCGGCGCACATCACAACGCGACGGCGACGTACCTGCGCCGCGTTCCACGAAGCGCATCTCAGGTGTACTCCGTTGGGAATGGCTATTTTCTTGCTCAAATACACGAACATCGCGCCCCTGCCCCGCGCGCCAGCGCCTCAGGACCTGACCACCGGGTGGGCGCGAAAGTCGTTTGTTATTTCAATCTGAGTTTAGGCATAAACGGTCCCCCGTGTCTTTCTAAAGTGGAACAACTCCTCGGACCGTGTCCCCGCGCACAGTGTCCCGCGGCCCCGCGGATGCGTCCGGATGAGATAGCGGAGACACGAGGGATACCATGATGCCGGTTACGTGTTCCTCGGTGGGACGCCAAGCACGTCTTCCCGTGAGGCGCCGTGGATCGCTAACACATGGGAATCGCACCCACCCGCGTTTTCCAAACACACGCCCCATCGCAAATGCCACCGAGTCACTACGCGAAGTTCAATCGAATTGGACCACCACAGACAGCGCTGAGGTTTACGGCTTCGAAACCTGGGGCGCGCCGTACGTGACCACGGACGCGAGCACGGGCCGGGTGGTGATCACCCCGCGCGGCGACGACGAGTTTAGGGGCGACGATAACAACATCGATAACAACGAACACAACGAGTCCATCACGATCGATCTGTTCGCGCTGGCGAGCGACGTGCGCGCGCGGCTTGGCAGCGGCGGCCCGCTGGTGGTGCGATTCACGGACATAGCGTTGCGGCAGGCCAGTGAACTGCACGGAATTTTCTCAAACGCAACCGGCACGTGGAACTACGGTAGCCGGTACCAAGGCGTGTTCCCCGTGAAGTGCTGCCACGACGCCGAGTTGTTAACCGCGCTGGTGATGGACGGCTTTCGAAACAAATCCGGGTTCGGGCTGGAAGCGGGAAGCAAAGCGGAGTTACTTTTGGCGATTGCGGTGATGACACGAGTGCGTAAGGAGACCACACACCAGGTGATGCTGCTTCCGGAGACGAATACGGAGGTATCTTTGGGAAGGAAAAAGGAAAATAAGTTTGGAAAACACGAGCAAACACCGGACCCGCTGTTGATTTGCAACGGGTACAAGGATGAAAAGTACGTGCGGCTGGCGTTCGCGGCGGCGGCGAGCGGCGTTACGACTGTGCTTGTTTTGGAAAAACCCAGCGAGCTGGAAACGGTGATGCAAGTGATGCGAACAAGTGATGACGATACTGAAACAACACGAACCACCCCCGCGCTGGGTATCAGGGTCCGCCTTGGCACCACGCACGACGGGCAGTGGGGCGCCACATCGGGGGACGACGCTAAGTTCGGGCTGGGGGCGTTTGAGGTGTTACAAGCGGTGTCTGTTCTTAAAAAAAACGACCTGTTACACAAACTCACCCTGCTGCACTTCCACGTGGGAAGCCAGGTAAGCGACATCGCGACCATAAAGGAAGCGATGAGGGAAGCGAGCCAGATGTACGCCGAGCTTTGTCGCCTCGGCGCACCCATGGGGTTCATCGACGTGGGCGGCGGTTTGGGCGTGGATTACGACGGCACGAAAGGCGGCTCTGGTCTCGGAGGCGGAAGTAGCGTGAATTACGACTTTAGCAACTACGCAAACGACGTCGTCGCGGCGTTGCAGGATGTGGTGGTTCGGACGGGAATAACACCGCCGGTGATTGTTTCGGAAAGCGGCCGCGCGGTTGTTTCACACAGCACCGTTTTGGTGTTCGAAGTCGTCTCCACGGACAACCGAGGCGGGACCGTGGAAACCAGGGAGGGCGGTGGTGTTTTCGACGATCTTTCGAGTTTCGATTTGGATCGGGATGGTACGGATGAGAATGCGTTGGAAACCGCAAAGAATCCAAAACCGTTAACCCTGGACGAGCTTCGCGTGTTGCCTCCGTCCGAGTTTCTGCTGCACAACTTCCGCGAGGTGCTGAACGGTTTACGTAGGGAGAATTTTTTACACGCAACACGAGGAGACGACGGATTGGGAAACAACACCCACAAAGGTTTGGGAAACAACCCCCAGAAACCCAACCTCCAGGAAGCCATCAACGACTCGAAGCAGTTCCGCCTGGAAGCCGACCGTTTGTTCAAGCTCGGGATCATGGGGTTGGAAAACAGGGCGGAGGCAGAGTTTTTGTTTTCCAAGTGCAGGGCGCGGGTTTTCGACATCGCCAAGCACGAGCACAACAAAAACGAAACGCGTTTTCTTGATCTGCGGTCGTTACAAAAGCAACCATCCAAGTGGTACCACGCTAACGTATCCGTGTTCCGTTCGTTGCCTGACGTGTGGGCGATTGGCCAGCTGTTCCCGGTAGCGCCAATCCACAGGCTTCGCGAGGTAAGGAACTTTCCCAATCACCACACACCGCCTCTGCGATTGCCCATACTCGTACTAGAAGGGACTATTTCCCCTGACTGTTTACGTAATACACATTACGAGAGACTGACACTTTCGGCTTTTATCGGGCCAGGAACCCACCACGAACGCGGCGTTCGCGGATCTCACCTGCGACAGCGACGGGCGCATCGACGAATTCGTGGCGGCGGGGAATCTCGCGACGAACCGAACGTCGTCGCAACGCGCATCGCAATCGTCTGTTTCGCAGTCGCAGTCGCACTCAGCGCACAAACACTCCTCATCCTTCCTCACGTTGCACCACCCTATGGCGGACGAGCCGTACCTCATCGGCGCGTTCCTAGTAGGCGCGTACCAGGAAAGCATGGGCAGCGTCGGGCACAACTTGTTCGGGTCGCCCGCGGTGGTGAGCGTGACGGCGATTGATAACGGAGGAAGGGGCGTGACGGTGACGAAAGAAACACGTGACGAAAAGGAAAAGGGCGTTGAGGGTGTTGGTGACGAGTCATCGACTCAAACGACGGATACGACAACACCGCGCGGAAACCGTTCAAGCCAAATTACGTTCCAAACCTGCGGCGACCGCGTTTCGGTAACCGTCACACGGGGTGACACGAACGCGGACGCGTTGCGGGACGCGGGTATCGACCCAGTTGAATTGTCAGCGTGGGTCGCCGGGGACGTGGCGAACACGACGACCGACGAACGGAACGAAAAGAAACACGTGTCCCTCGCCCAGACGTACGAAGACGTGTTGACGTCGAGCACGTATTTAGAGCGATAGCGTTGTGACGTATTTAGAGCGACCGTCTCTTTCGCGATAGTGTGTCTACTTGAAGCAAGTCTTCCGAACGACCGTGTCGACGTCAAGCACGTCTTGGGAGAGCGGTGAACCGGGTAGGGCAGTAAGTTTCGCAAAGCATCGAGGTTTCTAGTTACATGTACAGCTTTTACGTTTACACGAAGACCGACGCATTCCTAAACATCACCGCCGGCGTCCGTCGTTCGCGAGTATCGCGGCGAAGTCTTCGTAGTACACACGCCCGCCCCCTGCTGTATCGCCGCCCCCGCCTGTTTTCTCCCCCGCCGCGTCCAGAAACGCGCTGACTTCGGTTTCGTCGAACAAATCCCCTTGCGTGCTTAGCAAATTCCTCAAGTGCTCGGCGTCGATGAACCCGTCGCCGTTCGGGTCGAACGTTTTGAACGCGCGGATTATGGTTTGCTCGTTGTCCCGAGTGAACTCCACTTTGCGCGTGGTGAACAAATCAAGCATCACGTCCTCGAACCGCTTGTACGCGACGTAGCCTGTTTTGTGAGTCGAGGACTGCGTTTCATCACCAGCACCACCACCCACGTCCCGAAGCTCCTCCACGATGGAAAGAAGCTGGTCTTGGGTCGGGTTCAAACCGAGCGTGCGGCAAAGCATCGGGATCTCACGCTCATCGCACTTCCCCCTGGTTTCCTTGGTCTGTAACTCCACAAGCGAAAAGGCAGACCTGACGCGCGCCTTCAACGAACTCACGTCCTCCGGCTCCGGCATCGCGGGGTACGGGGCGCCACGCAGCCCGCTCTCGTGGCCGCTGGGCAGACGACTCTGACGACTCTGCATCCAAATCGAGCGTGTGAAAAAGTTTTCCGAGTTTTTATCTTTTGGCCGGCCCACTTCTTTCGCGACTTCCGCTACTAACGCCCACAAGACGGCGCGCGTGACGTACTAGGTGACGACGCGCCAGGGTACTACTAGGTACTACTAGGTGACGACGCACGCCGGCTCGCGCAGTTGCGGAAGTCCGGGCAGAGTCGTGATGGAACCGCCTTCGGAGTTGATAAACCCGGCGCCCGTGGTGCACAACACCAAATCGCCCTCGATTCGCTCAGCGCAGATCGTGTCCCGCGAGCTGGACGAAAACGACGACCTCTTGCCAGATGCTTTCGACGCGCAGGAGGTGTTCGAGCACATCAAAGACATTAACGACCCGGAGCACCCTTACAGCTTGGAGCAGCTCGACGTGGTGAGTTGTAAAAACGTGGAGGTCCGGGACAGTGACGACCGCGTGAAGGTGGCGTTCACGCCCACGGTACCTCACTGCAGCATGGCGACGCTTATTGGTTTATCGATTCGAGTAAAGCTTTTGCGCGTACTCCCTAGGAGGTTCAAAGTAGACATAATAGTATCACCTGGCTCGCACTCCTCGGAACTCGCTGTGAACAAACAACTGAACGACAAAGAACGCGTCGCCGCGGCGCTTGAAAACCCAAACTTGCTAGAGAAGGTGGATCTGTGCCTCAGCGGGCAAACCGCGATGTAATTTGTAGTGCGGAAAAAGGGTAAAGTAGTGAACCCCCGCGCCGTTGGGATCCACAGATTTCAGACAAGTATTCAGGTGTACAAAGGGAAAACAAGTAGAAGCAGCGTCAGAAAAAGTAGTGCGCAGCCCAGGGTGCTGTCGCCGCTGCGGCGGGGTCGCGTGGCGTGTATTGTAATAGGGATTGAGTAGAAGACGAGACGAGTAGTTGGCGCGGGTGAGATGTACCACCATATCTAGATATCTTGACACCGTCTTGACACCGTATCTTGACACCTAAGTAACCTCCATCGTCTCACTCTTTTTACTTACTGTTTATCCCACGTTCAGCCTGAAGATGTCGTTGAAGATGTAGAACGACCCGGTGCCGGACGGCAGGAGCTGGAACACCTGCGAGAATTTCTGCGGCATCTGCTCGTCGTCCACGAGGAGGTTTCCGCACACCACCACCAGTACCCCCCCCCCGGGTGTTGGCTGGCAGTCAATCGTGACGACCTGGTGCTGCACCTTGCGGAACGGAAGGTTCGTCAGCTTCTCCAGGATCTGCGCCGTGCCTTTGAACTGCCCCGGCCGGCCCGGGTTGTGCTCGAAGTTCAGCATGGACACCTCGTCTTTGTAAAGGCTCCCCAGCTGAGTCCGGTCGTTGTCGAAGACCTGGTAGTAATGCGTGATGAAGGCCTGGCCCACTTCGCCGAAATTCGTGCAGATGTTCGCCATGGGGTCCATGGTGAGAGACGAGACTTGGGGGGGGGGCACGCGGGCCGCCTCTTGAAGTGCGCCCCGGGGGGGATGATGAAACTCGAAAGAAGTGGCGAAAAAAAAGCAGCCCGTCCCCAAACTCGCAAAATCGGACGGCACCGGTTCGACTTCCCCCTGCCTCCGCCGGACGCTTTCTTCTCCCCGCCCTGGACTCCGCACACACCACCACGCACGGCGCAGCACGTAATCTCACGCAAACATCCATGTCTATCCTTGGCATGGGAGGCGGCAACCCCTCCGGCGGTGGCGGCGACGAGAGCGCGATGTTCGTACGTCCCGCGGCCCGGATCTTCTCCGATGCGTTTGCCTCGGCGGAAACAACAATTGACGCGACGTCCATCTCATCTCATCTGGTGACAACGTCCCGTGGAGCAGTGCAAGACACTCACAAACGCACTGGTTAACACCAAACACATCCTAACACCTCGTCCTCTGTCTCTTCACTCTTTCACCCTGCAAAACCAAACCCCACAGGGCCCTTCGTTCAAGGAGTTCTGCGACCGCCCTGAAAACAAAGACATGCTGGCGAAACAACAGCGACAGGAAATCCGGCAGATGGAACGCGGCGCGGAGGAATCTGGGGCGAGGGAGTTCCGGGAACGGGTGTTGGCGAGCGGTGCGGAAGCGCAGCGGAATGTCGCGCCTTACCTTGAAATTCCGGTACTAAGAAGGATCATCAAAACTTTCACTAATGATACCCGGGGCGACTTCGAAAAGTGGGCGTGTAACCCGCTGGTGTTAGAGATGCTGAAACGCGCGAAAAGCGCGCTTGACGAAGGCCGCCTCACGGAACAAGAAGCCGAGACTGTTATGATCGGGAGCCTTTTGGACGGTGGTAAGGCGTCGGGTTCGGGAAACAGCAGCGGGGGTTCGAAGCCGGGAGGAAACAGTGGGGGCAAAAAAGTAAGAGTGGAAACCAACAACCTGGTAAGCGCGCTTAACGAACACGTGCAGCTCCGCATGCGCGGGAACTCGCTTTACGAACAGAGGCGGTTTCCCGAAAGCTTGCGCACGTACACGGAAGGTACGAATTGGGGCTTTCTTCAACCTTCCTCCAATGTTCCCAAATCCAGGCACACTGTTTTATCTCTCAGCTGGTTACTGTTTGTCCATACATCGCGATATACAAGACTGACACTTTCTTTTCTTCATCGCAAGCGCTTTCTATTGTGAACCTTGTGCAAGGCACCAACAGTGGCGACCAGCGCGAAATCGACAAGAACAAAACCGCGACGCTGATGAACATCGGCGCGGTACACATGGCGGTTCACGATTTCGGCGCCGCTATCGGCACCCTCACCGAGGCCAACGAGCTGATGCCGAATCACCCCAAGCTGTTGATCCGCAGAGCCAGGGCGTTCATCGGCAGGGGCGAGTTTCAAAAAGCGCGCGCCGACGTGGACCTGGTGGAGAGCTTCGAGTACCTTGACCCGCGGGAAATTTCCGCCGTGCAAAACGAAATCAACAAAGCGGAACACGCCGCGTTTCGCGCCGAGCGCGCGATCGCGAAAGCCGCTTTTTCGGGATGAAACGCTGGCGATACCGTGTCACTTTCGTAAGGAGTTGACAGTTCCGTGAAATAAAACGAGACGAAGTTACGCATCGTTCTGGAGCGCAGAGTAACACGAGTACTACCGCGCGTCAGACGGTAGTTTCTGGAATACAGCACACGTTACCTACCGAGCGTGTCCTCCCAAGTCCGCTCGTCGCGCCGCGTCCACCATTTCTTTCGCCCTTTCCTTGCCGTACTGCTGTTCGTACGCGAACTCAAGCATCGCCGCGTCAGGGTCATCGGGGGGGGGCGCTATTTTTTCCAGCGCCAGCGTCGGCATCCCAAACGGCCTCACGCGATTCTTCCGCACGCTCAGGGGCGCGTCCCAGGAAATCTCGTCCGCGTCCACGCCGAAAAAAACGCTGTCCACCGGGACGGACGAGTCTTCCTCCTCTTCCTGGTTTTGCTCTGTGTGTTTGTTTTGATTTTGTGTTTGTTTCTCAGCGCTCGCCCTTGGGTGCTCGGGAACAAACACATACTCGCCCTGCTCGCGTGTGGAAATAAAAGCGTCATCCCCAGAGCGTCGCCCCGACTGTTTGTCCATTTGTGTCCCATCGTACCCATTGTCATACCCATTCTGCGTTCCAGCCGCCGTGTCCTGCGAGTCGCGTTTCGAGCTCCCCAAACCGAACGTATCCCCCCGAACCGGCGCGGCCGCGCCCAACACGTTCGCGATACCCGCCGCCATGTCGCCCAAGTCCCCGGGTTTCACCTGGCCTTGTGATTGCAAAAGAAAAGTGTCAGTCTTGTATGGGAAAACAGTCTTGGGATTTGGGAAAGGCCAACTACATACCTTGGTACACGTCGATTATGACTTGCCCCAGCTGCGTGATGTCCATCGAACGCGCGCGCAACACGGTGTTCAGGTCGTGCACTTCGCTCGTCGCGCTGGCGTGTGCCGCACGCAGGGCGTGGTTCTCGGCAACGAGGCTTTCGTGAGTGCTCGCGGAGGCTGTGTTCGCACTGGACGAAACTTCCAACGCGTGTTCCGTGGCGCGCAGTTCATCACGCAACCGGGATGCCGCCGCGCGAAGCACCAACACCTCGGCCTCGGCGCTGACCTGCGCCTTAGCCGCGGACGCGGACGCGCTTCGCGCGATGGCTTCCCTCATGATAGCATCGCGAATCTTCTGCTCCGCTTCCTTGATTGCCGCGGACGCGGTGACCATCGTGCCCGCCAAAGTGCCTTTTGGGTCGGGTCGGCGTTGAAAGTTCAAGTTTTCATTCATCGCGGCGAGCGACTGCCTCGGTGAAGCCCCCTTTGAAACTGGATTAATGGCGGTCAACATTGAGCCTGGCTTAGATTTCAAGCTTGTCGGTCATCGTCGTTCAACTTCAAGCGGTTTCCCTATCCACTCCCTGTCAGTTTCGCCACGTCTTCCACCATTCCTCGCCTCGCTTCGGTGACCCGAACGACATGAGCACCATCATGTACGCGTCCGCGATTTCCAGCGTGAAGGCCGTGACTGGCCCTCGCCGATCGGTGGTCCGCGCGAGCAGCGCGGGGTCCAAGGCCCCCAAGGCTGTCAAAGCGGCCGCCGCGGTGACCCGTAGGGATACCCTCGCGCTCGGCGTGTCCGCGGTTCAGCTGATGGTCGCGTCCAAGGCGTGGGCGCTTATTCCCGGCAACGACGACGAGGACGAAGAGCTGTTGGCCAGAGCCAAGGACAGACGAAGCGAGAAGATTCAAGCGGAAAGGGCGCTGGAGAAGACGTACGTCACGAAGAACAACCTGAAGCTTGATCAAGACACTTCAAAGGTGCAAATCGCGATCTTCAAGCTGAGCAAATCGGGCGGTTTGATCGAGCAGGGGTACCTCGCTCTTGCCAACGAGGAGCTTACCAAAGGAACCTGGGAATCCGATTTAGCCGCGTTCGGCAAGGACGAGGCGTGGCTGAAAACAGACCCAGCAGCGTTCCTCGCCGCGGTGGCTGATTTGAAAAAAGAATGCGCGGCGGGCGACAAAGAGCGCGCGAAGAAAGCGTACGTCAAAGCCGCCAAGGCGCTCGAGTCCTTCGCCAAGGACTCGAAAACCGCGGAGAGCTTGAAGCTGCTGTGATTGGGATAGGTGTTGCGGGCCAGTGCGCCAGGGAAGGATTGGGCATCTCTCAGTACCCTTGTTGAGATACGATATTAAGAATTGATAATATTACTACCTTCGAAGGTACTACTAACCTACTGAGAGACCTACTCACCTACTCCCTAAACCTACCGACCACGTCCGCCAGCATCGCGTCGCACTCGCCGAGATCCTCCGCCCGGGCCCATTCGTCCCACGGCAGGGAAACCGCGTGCACGCCGCGCGCCCCCAACAGCGCCGCCCTCGTCGCGTTTCGCAACAAAGGCACTTTGCCCACGTTCGCGTTGACGCAGAAGTGCGACGGCCCGTCGCACTCCAGGGAGATGTTCAGTTGTGGCAGGAAGATGTCCATGCTCATATTGCCATCGGAGGTGGTGACCTCGGTGGCGTGCGCCACCCCCAACCCGGTTAGCCGGTTCCCCACGTCGCGCTGGAACTCGGAAACCGTTCCGTTTTCGGCTTGTTTGCTCCAACGCTTCGCGGCGCCCGCCAAGAGCCAGGCCGGCATGGCAGGCAGGTTCAGTTGAACTCTCGGCGCCACCGCAGACAATAGCAGGAACGAGTTGTAAATCATCAACCCCCCGGAGAGTTGCTCCTTGGTTTCCATTTGGACGGCGGCGTTTGAAAAACCGCACATGTGGTGCCAGGTTTTTTTGAAAAAAAAAGAAGCGAACCCGCCCTGATTGTAAAAGAAAAAGTGTCAGTCTCGTAGGGAAAACAGTCGGCGGAATGTGGTGATTGGGAAATACTTACCATCTGCGCCGCCCCGAACAGCGCGTTCGCGGTGTCCTGGAAGTTGAACCTTTCCACCGAAGCGAGCACTTTGTCGGTGTCAAGGGCTTTCATGACAAGGCTCAAACTCGCCCGTGAAGCCGGGTCGTCGTGGGGAAACGACGAGAGCGCTAAAATCAGCGTGGATAAATTTTGCGCGTTGAACTCGCCTTTGACAGCCCGGCGCGCGATTTCCACCTCGAAGCTCACCAAAATTTCGTCCCCCGGAAAGTGGTTCAGCACACAGAATGCCCATACGATGTTCGTCAGTTCCTGGGGTTTGAAGTTTAGCACGTTCTCGGCGATGAGCCGGCCGCACAAGTCGAAGTGCAAATCCCCCGGGTGTTTCTTCAAAACCGCAAACGCCCAGAGCTGGTTGGAGATGGTTTGCGGGACGAACGCGCCGCTTTCTCGTTCTTGTGTGTGCGTACCCCGCCCGGGATCGAACCCGCGCATCAAAAAAGGTGTCACCTCAACAATTAAATCGGCTAACTCGCCCGCGTGGGCGGTTAGTCTCATCGTGGTGAACGCCCACAGCAGGTTGGACAAACTCTGCGCGCTCGGCGTGTTTTTGGAGTCGACCAGGTAGTCGCCTTTTTTTTGCGAAAGCCCGCGCTGGGATGAAGAAAAGAATGTGTCAGTCTTTCGGGCCATGTGCGTGAGTAATTACTCTGGACAATCGGCAAAACAGTCGCCGGGATTTGGTGAAAGGCCCAATACGTACCTTCGCCGCTTCCACGATTCTTTCCAGCGCTCGGTTCAAAAACTGGGAACCGCCCGGGCCCCCGAACCCGTGCTCAAGCACCGCGAGCGACCACACCACGTTCGTGAGGTTCATGCAGTCGAAATCCTCCACGAACTGAAGCGCGAGACGCTCCAGAATCTGAACCCTCGGGTCGTGCGTCATTTTCGTTTTATTTTTGAAACTTCGATTGATCTTCGCCAGCTTCGCCAGCCGGTGCCACGCCGTGGCGACGTTCACGGTGTTCATGCCGCGCCACTCAGTGGCGACCACGGACAGCAGCGCGTCGGCTGGAAAAAAATACGATAAAGTTGCGGCAGGGGATACGGGTACGGGATACGGTCAGCGCGCTGTTGTGACAGATGAGAGATGGAATGAATGAATACCTACCTGCGTCTGGAAAAGAATCGCGAAAACATCGATGACGAGAAGCAGGTGCCGACGTACCGTCCGCGCTTGTGATGATTCGTTTGTTGATTTCTACGAACCCGCGAATGCCACCCCCGGTGCCGGTGTGGCTTGTTCCTTTCTTGCCAACGCCGCCGGATTTGCCGGACTTGGCGTTCGCGTTCGGTCGTTGGGTGAACGACCCTGAACTGGTCGTCACGGCCGAGGCTTGGAAGGAGCGACTGCAGCGATGGGAAAAAGGCACCGCACACGCGGTGGGGTGCCACGCGGTCCAAACCGTGGCACTTTGGACGAAGGCTCCCCGCGAACCGCATCGCGAAACACCGCGGCGTCCCGCGCCCGCCAGACCGAGCGCCAGCGACCAGCGCATCGGGGACACCGCAACCTCGCCCGCCGATGTGCCAGGAACGCCACAGCTCCATCCACCGGACAACTTTTGACGTTCTGGCGTCTGGTATCGGCGCCTGCTTGGCCACAACCTGCCATTTTTAGCGAGCTGCAGAATGGAATGTCTCCGAGAAGGAACCGCCGCAACAAGCAAAAGGTCTTTCCTTCCTGCACGGCCACCCGACGCCCAGCCGGAGTAACTTAACACCATGTCCGACGAAGAGCATTCCGATGTTGAGGAGTTCGAGAAAGTCGAATCCGGCGCGTCCACCACCGTGCCCATGCAGGCCGGTTCCGTGCGCAAGGGCGGTTTCATGGTCATCAAAGGCCGTCCCACCAAGGTGCGTCTCTGCGGCGAAATGTGCGGAATCCCGCGACGCGAGATGGCGCGTGCGATGGAGTTTCCATCCTGCCGCGTTCGTGTTCGCGGGTCGCCGGACCGAACCTTCGACCGAGCCTCGGAGTGCGGCCTCGATACCGGGCATAAACCGCTTCAGAAGCTGGCGACGTGATCCGGGCGGGCGACGCGGCAAGTCGCGACGGTTTCCGGCCACGCGCGAAGCCGCCGGCAAGCGGGGTTTTTTTATGGACGCGGCTGTTCGAGAAGAACATCTCGACTGCACAGAAAAAGGCAACTAGAGTTCTAGATCGACTGTTCATTGTGGCGATCGGACACGCATCGCGTGCCGAAGGACACGTGGAACACGTCTACGCGTTTCAATCGTTTTCCGCACCTGCACTTCTGTCGCACCTCACCAGTTCTAACCACCCATATGCCCCTCCCAAACACACCACGCGCGATCTCGTTTTCTGCAGGTCATCGACGTGACCACGTCCAAGACCGGCAAGCACGGCCACGCGAAGTGCCACTTCACCGCGACTGATATTTTCACGGGTAAGAAGATGGAGGAGCTGGTGCCTGCGTCGCACAACCTGGAGGTGCCCATCGTGACCCGCGAGGATTACACCTTGGTTGACGTGAGCGACGAAGGGTTCTTAGGCTTGATGGACGCCACCGGTAACATCCGCGAAGACATGCAGCTCCCCACCGGGCACGACGACGCGGAAGCGCTCGCCAGGCTGATTCAAGCCGGCTGGGACGACAGCAAGGAACTCATCCTCACCGTCCTGAAGTCCATGAACCAGGAACAGGTCAGCGCCTCGAAGGAAGCGCCCAAGGTTGAGGAGTAAGTTTCGCGTTCCCAAAAGTGGAGTCGGGGACCCATCCACCCCCGCGGCGCCGGTCACGACACAAAAATGAAGGGACGACGCAAACGTAGGTAGTTTGTCTTTGTAGTGAAGATGCGAGCTAGTGTTAAAAATAGGCCTCATCTTTGTCGGGCTAGCGGGTAGTTGCGCCAAAGAATCGGTAACCGTGATCTCCAAAATCTCGTTTGCCCCGATGAACTCTTTCAGTTTTTTGGCTCGCCACACGCCTCAGTCAAATTGTTGTTTTCCCTCGACTCATCTGCCAGAGTGAGCGGCGCGGGACTTGTGTTTTTTGCGACGCGTCGGTGTGTTGTGACCGCGTGTCCGATGAGCCGATGATGCGAAAGTGCGTTGAGAACGTTCCGTTTGGTGTGATGCGGTTTGCGAAGGGCACGCAATAGTTCTGGTTCCTCTTTAAATGCGGGGTGCCATCTCTCGCCGACCGCTCGCAAAGCCGTCGCGGCGCGTGCCCTGGCTGGTTTTGCTGCTCCTGGTGTGGGCCCCGGTACCGAGCACCGATGCGTACGAGTTGGTGTGTCAACCCGAGGCTTACGTAACCACGGTGGCGGGTTGCGGTGTGTTCGGGTTCAGGGATGGCGTCGCGGGTCGGGCATCTTTCCACAGCCCATCCGGGGTTGTGCAAAACCCAAACACGGACGAGGTGTTCGTTTCCGATTCCGGGAACAACCGGGTTCGGAAAATGGACCTGAGGACACACGAAGTGGTGACGGTGGTGGGTGGTGGGTCGTCAACGGAGGCGGGCTTCGACGACGGCCCGGCGTTGAGGAGCGTGTTAAACGACCCACAAGGCTTGGTATTTTCAGAAGAAGGGTTACTCTTCATCGCGGACCGCGGAAACCACCGGATACGCGCGGTTGACTTCTCAGTGAACGGCGTTTGGACGTACGCGGGGAGCGGCCTGGGGGGATATGCGGATGACGCAGACCCTCTTTTGGCGCAAATCAAGTCACCAACAGGTTTGGCGTACCACGACGCGACGAAAACGCTATACGTCACCGACGGCGACCATCGCGTGCGGGGAATCCACTCGCCGGACGACCCAAACGGCGCCGGCGGGGTATTTACCCTGGCCAACGCGGCTGGCTTGTCTGGATTCAGCGATAGCCAATTCGCACAGCTCGCCACGTTCGCGTCTCCCAGCTTCATGACTTGGAACGAGCAACAGACAACGTTGTTCGTGGCGGACCGAATGAATCACGCGATTCGCGCCATCACGTTTGGCAACGATGACGATGACCACCGCGTGTACACCGTGGCGGGGACGGGGTTCGTTCCCTTGGGGAACACCTCACTGGCAAGTGACGGATCTGGGGTGGGCGGTATTTCCTTCAACGAACCAGTTGGGGTGGCGTATTTCGTGGAGCCAAGTGACGTCGGCGATACCGGCGATCACGGCAATTTGTCGGCACAAAGAAACGGAAGTACACCCGGACGCGAAACGTTGTTCGTCACGGAGTTCGGCGCCAACCGAGTGCGACGGATCGTCCTGAACGGAGACGTCGCCGGGTCGTTCGGGAGTGGCGAAGTCGCCTCGTTTCCCTACGCCGGGTCGTACGTCGCGCACCATGGGCACGACGACGCGTTGGGGCCGGCGGCGCTGTTTTCGTCTCCGATTGGTACGTATTTCCCAATCACCACATTCCGCCGACTGATTGCCATTACGAGACTGACACTTTTCTTTTTACAATCAGGCGTGTTGGTTTCGCAAAACACAAACGGCTCGGTCGCGTTCGTGGCCGATAGCGACAACCACGTTTTGCGGCGACTGCAACGGAAACTCTCCACGAAAGTCCGCGTGTTGGTCGAGGCGGTGGATACGACGACGTTTGGCAACAACGAGCGTCAATTCCTAACCCACTCCTCAAAGAAAGACAGCGTGCTGGATACGTACGGACATTACTCCATAAACGGACCGCCGCACAACGAAACCACGCACGTTTTTGGCGCGGTGACGTTTGTGGGCGAAACGCACGACTTCGCCATGTGTTTGTACCGCGACCAGGAATACTTCGCGCACTTCGTCGGCGCGCTGCGGGTGTTGGTGGCGGACGATTTCGTTTTCCAAACGAACAACCTCGCAACGGAAAACACGTACATCAAGTGGACCGGCAACTCAATCGACTCCACGAGGAGCGAAAACTTCAAGCTGCGCGCTCCCGGGTGTACCGACCCTGGGTCGCCAAACTTTGACCCCTACGCCACGTTTGACGACGGAACGTGTCAAGTGGGAACCAGTTTGAAAATGGAAATAAAATCGTTGGGCGGGTTTGGTTTTTACAAAATCGAGGGGCCTGGTTTTTACTACGAAAGCGACCTCAGTGCCGCTGACCCTGAGGATGATGGCGACGAGGACGTGCACGTCATTTCCTTCGCGGCGTACCGACAGGCGCCTTACACAATACAGATGCACGGCGCCTTGAGTTTCGTTGTCGTCGACGCGGTTTCGGAACAAACTCAGTTTACCTACCTCAACCACACCTCGAGACACGAAAACTCGCACCGAATCGAAACAATACGCCCTGCGGGTCCTGGGTGTACGCAACCAAAGGCCGTGAACTACTCGCCCTTCGCGATTGAAGACGACGGGTCGTGCGTCGCCGGGCGGTTTTTGCGAATCGACTCGGTTTCGGGAAACGCCGAAGACGCCGTCCGCGACTGGTTCGAGTTCGGCGCGGTTTCCACGACGCAGCCGTTGCTTCTTGGCGATCATGCGGTGTTAACCCCGGTGCTTTTCACCTCTGAAAACGCAACCGCGACGCAGACCGTTTACCTAGCGCCGGGCAAGTACCCGGTTGACTTGTTTGGCTTAGCGAACGCCACGTTCACGGAAGTGCGACTTGAATTAGACGGCGGCGAGCAAATTCTGCTCGTCGTGGACGGCGGCGACGCATCCCTGAAACTTGACCCCCACGGCTTCGCGTCGACCTTAGGCGGCGCCAGGGCGTACCTGTCAATCGCGGGTTTCGATGACGAGGTGGATTTAGGTCAAAGTGTCGATTCCTTCATCCTGGGCGTCGGCGACGGCGCCGCGGTGAGCGGTTTGGCGGTGGCGAACTTGTCGGCGCTCGCGACTCGGAACGTTTTGAGCGACTTCACGTCAACCGGTACGCCTCGCGGGTCGTGGGACTTCGTGAGCCAGGTATGGCAGCCCAGCCCGTTACGCAAGAAGGTGGACTTTCTCGTGTCCATAACGTTCCCGTACGACAAAGAAAAGGTGCCCACGGTGAAGGGCAACAGCGAGTTGCAGGTTATTCGCGCGTCAGACGAAACCGCGAGCGACTGGCGCGTGGTGCGCGACGCCGTGTTTGACCACGACAAAAAGACGGTTACGGTAAAAACGGATACCTTCTCCCTCTTCGCCGTGGTGACGAAGGCGGTGGTGCGTCAGATCTCTGTACCCGAAAACGGGAGAGTTCGGCCGAATGGGGGTCTGTTAACCATCGACGGCGTCGACTTCAGGGTGCCGCCCGCGAACGAAAACGTAACCGGGACGTACTTTTGCAAGTTAGGCGATTTGTTGACGCAAGCGCAATTTACCGAGAGCAAAGAACTGCGAGGCTTCGGCGACGCGGTTACCTGCCCCACCCCCCCGATGAGTAACGGCAAGGCGCATTTCGTCGCCGTGGAGGTGTACGACGCGTCTACTTTCCAATCAAGCGCCAGTGACTTGCGAGTCCTATTAACAGCGCCTCCCGACGTGAAGTCCGTGTTACCGAATTCAGGGCCGGACACGGGCGGTTGTTTGGTGGTGTTAACCGGAGCGTATTTGGGCGCGGGCGCGAACTCGTTTGATTCCCAAGTCAGCGCTGTGACGTGTTTCTTCGGCGACTTCGAGGGACTCGGCGGTACCGTACCTGGTGTCACAGTGTCCAGCGCGCTGGCGATTTGCGAAACCCCGGAGGCGGCCGACACCGACGAAGACCGGTCCGTGCGCGTCGGCGTGACGAGCGACGGGGTTCGCGACGCCCGCAACGCGGCATATACGTACCGAACGCCAATCATCGACTTACTGACCCCGGGAACATACGACTTGCTGTTTTCCGAAGACCACGGCGCTGAAGGCGCTTTGAATTATTATCGCGGGAGCGCGAGTGGTGGGTCCGTCGTGACCTTGGACTTGTTAGACGGGTTCGATGGCTCTTCACCCGATTTAGCGTGCGCGTTCGGGTCCACGCGCGTCGATGCGAGGGTGGTTAATTCCGAAAGCGAAAAACACGACTGCGTGGTGCCCGGAAAGTGGCCCGGGACGGTTCAAATTTTCATCGCAGGGTCGGTGAGCGAGCGGAATTTGCATTTCGGGGTCATGGCGTACCACAACGACAAGCCAGGCACGTCGTCGTACGACATAGGCTTCGGAAATACCGAAGAAGACGACCTTCCATTGTCCGCGTACTTTTCGGAACCGGGCGGAAACTTTGGCGCGCGTCTCGACGTTTCTTCGGGAAGTTTTTCGGACCGTTTTTCGGACCGTTTTTCTCTCAACGCCTTGACATGTTTTCTCGGTGGGCTTCCTTCCGAGTTTGGGGTTTCCAGTACCGGCCACTGGCTCGACTGCGGGTGGTCGGGAACCGGAGGTGGGTTCGTCGCCGTGAGCGTTTCCCGAAACGGCCCGACATTGGCCGGTACCGATACCCGACGCGTGGGCCAAATTTCGCTCCCTTCGCGACGAGACGCGCCTAAACTTTTATCGGTGGTGAACGGTCCAAACTTGTTAACGGCGACCGGTTCCGTGTTCAGTGTGGTGGGCAGTAATTTAATTGCCTTTGGGTCAGGCGGACAACTCGGCACCGAAGAAAACGCCGGGTTCGGGTTCGGGAACGACGGGGGTTTGGTTTGTTCCTTTGAGAGGACAGACAATTTCGGGAAATCGAAAAATACGAAACCGAACTCGAAACCTCGAAACCCGCAGTTCGCGCGCATCGTGTCCTCGGCGCTCGCGACGTGCGAAACCCCGGGTTTCTTCTACGGTGGGGATTTTTTTGACCAGTTCTTGGGAGGTCGTTTGATTGAAACCAGGGTTGGAATAGGGTCGAAGGAAACCTGGAGGAAAACAAGAGACACTAAGACTGAGTCTTGGACGAACACGACCGGGCATGAAGTTTCGGTGGTCGTGGTTTCGTCGTTTTCGGTGACCTCCGTTTCCGGGGTAAACAACGGCAATGGCGTTCGAAACGAACACGGCGGCGCCGAGGTTTCCGTGGCCTGGTCACTCGGCGGCGGTGGGTCAGGGTTAGGGTCAGGGTCAGGGTCATGGTTAGTTTCAAACCCCGACGCGGTGGCGTGTGCGTTCGGGAGCGTTTTTCCAATCGCCGCGCGCCGCGACGAATCCAAAAACGAAAACAAAGCGAGGTGTTTTTCCCCGGCGCGAAGGAATTTCGGGACGAGGAAATCGGAAACGATTTTGGACGAAAACGAAAATTGGTTTTCGGTGGTACTAGTGGGCGGCGCAAGAGCGACGAGAGACGTTTCTTTGGTTGGGGATGGTGATTCGCATTCCGATTTCCCGGAATCCACGCTCTCGTCGTCGTGGACGCCGTTACCCTCGGCGGTTTCCGGTTTCGGCGGATCAGCGATTTTCATCGCTGGCTGGGTTCCCGAAAACTTCGCGTGTTTGTTTCCCGACGCCGCCGGAGGCTCGACCTTTGTGGAGTCACTAGGAGTTCCGGGTTCCAGCTCAAAAGCTTGCACCACTTCAGGCTTCCGGGGAGGGTTCGTCACTTTAGGGTTAGGGCTTGGGGACCCTATGATTGACTCAACCACAGACCACCAACGCGTCATCGAGACGTACGCCGTTTCCGTGGCGACTTCGTTTTTCCCGAGCTCCGTCAATAGAGACGGCGGCGTTCTGTGGGTAACCGGCCGCGACTTCGCGGCATCTTTTGAGCAAAACGCGGTGACGCACTGCGTGTTCGAGAATGATGTTACTGTTCCTGGAGTACCTGTTACTGTTCCAGGAGTACTTGTTACCGTTCCGGGAATTCAAGTCTCATCGGTCTTGCAAAGGTGCGAAGTTCCAGATTTTGGAGGGTTTTCGGGAAGGCGTGAAACGAAAAGAGAACGAGACGAAAAAGCCGTACCGAAAATCGGCGTCTCCGTCGCGCGCGGCGTGGACGCCCACTCCTTCTCCGGTCTCTTACTTGAAGTTCACGAAACACCAGTGGTTGTTCACGTCACGCCAAGTGTGCTTCCCGCTCACGGCGGAGGCGGAGGCTCACTCGTCGCAGTCGACGTTATCGGTATTAGCATTGGGCTTAACCTCGAAAATCAAAGAAACGTCCGGTGCGCTTTCGGTACGATTCGCATTGCGGTTTCTTTTTTGAACTCAAACGCGGCGGCGGAGTGCGTCGCGCCTACGCACGGCGCCGGGGTCGTGGATTTCGCAATCACGCACGAAGGGGACACACGGTTTGACGGGGGGGCGAAGTTCACGTTCGTGACGTGATATAGATAGACTAGAATTAGCTTTTACGTAGCAATATCAGGGTAGCATCGACTTTAATCACCGCGACAGAAAAAAAGAAAACCCTTCCTATTCTAATATATGTATCGTCCCTTCCTCATCTGTATATATCGTCCCTTCCCCTCTACCTTCCGTCGCCAAAACGTGTCGTTCCCAGAGCTCAAGCGCCTTGACCCTGCTCTGCCGCCGCGCGTCTTCGTGTATCATCTTGGACGAGTACCAGTAGCGCCTCCAGATCGAGTTCGCGACGCACTTTTTGCAGGTCAGACACGAAACGCCGTGGTTGGTGTGCTGCGCATTGTCCATCCCGTCAACGGCGCAGCGCCAAAACAGCTCGGGCGCCGGCGGTTCATTCTCAGGGAGGGTATATTCAACCATCAGCGTGCCTAGGTTCACCAACACCGCTGGGACCATCTACTCCACTAACCGGTTCGGCCATCGCCGGACGGTGTCCACGACATGCCCAGGCACCAGGTCAACCAAGCGAGTCGAGTCTGGGTCGAGACCGAACCGCGGTTCTCCTCCTTCTTCGTTTCCTTCTTCGTCTCCTTCTTCTCCTCCTTCTTCTTCTCCTCCTTCTTCGTTTCCTTCACACGCCGCGTATCCGCTCGCCACGCGTTCTCCGGACAAAACCCTCTTGGTGTGTTGACTCCACAGGGCTTGGAACTCTTCGTCGCGGACCGTCGCCAAAGTCGCCGCCGACGCCAACGCCGCGTCAGCCGAACGATCCGCTTCCATCTCAGCCGGCGTGCGTCTCTTGCACTTGCCCGTGCCGCGTGCGCGTCGTTGTGCCTCGAGGCTCCCGAGGGACGGCTTGCCTGCGGTCAATCCCTTTTCATGTCCGAAGATTCTCCGCAAACCCGTCCCGACATGCAGATGCTTCGTGTCATTGTGGAAATGCATGCTTTGGCGCCAAGCCAAATCTACTTTCTTCCCTCTTCTGATCGCCCTTTGTTCGTTCAACCGGCGAATAGTGGCCATCTGGGCGGCGTTCTCGTTTGCCCTTACCTTGGCAACCGTGTGTTTCTGACAGCGCGTATGCCCCGGCATCGCCATGTCGGAGCACTGCCAGGCCTTCCCGTCGGTTAGAGCGCACCGCATGCCTGCTTGCGGCGCCGGCTCGGTCGCACCCGCAGTGTCCTCAGCCTTCCCGCCAACCGCGTCGACAAGCCCGAAGTGCCGCGCCGCTTCGAGTTTCGATCGAAACCGGACACCCGCGGGGTTAAAGTAGTAGTACCATGTACTGCCGTCCGTGGAGCGCGCGTGCGTTTCGCGTTTCCAGCCGCGAGCCAAGGGCAACCCACCCAGAGAAAGGATGTACTCACGTAACTCACGAAGCTCGACCGAGCCGGAACTCCTCGGCGGTTGCTCGGGTTTTTTAGTTTCGTCGCGCGAGGTCGCCAAGCAAGCCTTTCTCATTCCCTCTTGCTTCGGAATCTCCACCCCCGCCGCGCGCGCCGCTTCACCGCGGTGTTTCCCGCAAAGACCATCACCGCCGCTTCGCGTGAACGTTTCGCAATCGCCGTCGCCGTGTTTGCATATCTTTCTCCCAGGAATTTGCCAAGCCAAGCGGCGCTTCTTGGCGCATGGGTCAAAGTGTTGGCTCGTAGGCGTTGTGGGTGCCCCTGGGCCCTTGCGTTTACCGGAGCGCGAACCTGGAGCCTTCCGCTCGGTGGGTACCCACTCACTTTTTGTGGCAGTCGCGGTTTTACGCGCGTTTCCAGAAGGTGCATTTCCAGAGGTGGACGGAAGGCCAGACGAACGTTCGCCAGATTTCACGGCGTCTCGAGAACCCGCTCGTTCCATGCTGCCGTACTTGTTGCGAATACTTTGTTCCAATTGATTGGTACTGAAAAAGTTCCCAGACGCTTTCTTTTGCCCCTCCGCGCGCGGCACGCGATACGACACCACGATGCCGAGCTCTTTCGCGTGCGCGCGAATACTTTCGTCGTACGCAGACCTCGAAATCTCCGGAACCTGCGGCTGGGCTTTTTCTTCTTTTACCCCCCCGGCCCGCGAGTGCGCAACCCGGGGTACGCAGTCGACGCACTTCGCTTTATTCTTGCCGTGCGAAGATATCCACTTCGTGACCTTCCCCGTGTTGCGGTCCAAGACCGGTATGCGACACTTGTGCGAATCGCGCGTTTGTTCCTCCACCAATGCGCACCGAAAAAGCGATAAGGCCTCCTCGGACACTTTCTTTCGGTTCAACCCCACCTGCTTTATGAGTTTCCTGTGCCGTTGCGAAGCGGCTTTTGATCGGGATTTGAATGTCATGTCCAATAACCGAGCACGCGCCACTAGCGGGTGTGCGCTTACCGAGGATGCGCGGCCCAGAATGCGAGGATTCCCAATTCTTTACGGATTTTTCAGTGAGACGACGCCTCACTTACTGATTATTATTAACCCACTGCGTTTTTTCTCACCCGAAGAAGGATAACCCGGGCCTCGATCGCGCAGTGTCGAGTCGCGCATCGAGACGCACTCTGGGGGAGAGACTCCGTGGAGTGTCGTTATCGGTGGCTGCTTGGCTGTTTTCCCATGGCGCTCTTTTGGGGAGCCCGCGGGGGGAGTAAAACCCTGCGACACATCACGGAAAAGATTCGGTGTTTCCGTGGCGGTGCGCCGGTGTGCCCGACGAGCGCGGGATACGTCATGATGACATCCTCGTGTGATGTGAAAATCGCGAACGCACTGAACGCGGGAACGCGCGCGAAGCACACGCGTGTTCGATCGTTCTCCGTACCGGTTCACAGAGGGTTGCGTTCGGGCCGTCACACTGTCGCCACGCACGTCCCGGTTCCTGTCCCGGGGTCGCGAAGCCTGTGGACGGGTGCGTCTCGAGCCAGCGCGTTGGATGCGGCGCGGCGTTTGACTTGCAACGTGGGAGACACGTGGCGAATAGCAGCTAGATCGACGAACCCGGGGTCGTTGTCACACCAAACCAGAGGCATGAAGATCAAGATCAAGCCGTATTCGTCGTGGAAGCGGCGGTTTCAAATCACGAAAAGCGGGTTGTTCAAGCGGAAACAAAAAGGCAAACGGCACAAGGCGTTTTCAAAGTCACCCGCGCAGCGCATGCGGTTGCGAGGGGACCGGCTGGTGCATGAATCCTTGGTGAAACCGATGAGAAAACTTGGCTTCAAGCTGAGGTGAGGAACTCGCCGCGGCGCTCGCTCTCCGAGGACGGCGAGAGGGAACACCGGGAGGAAACCAAGCTGAAAGCCACGGGGGATCCGCCGAGCAATCGCTTGACGAACTCGGACCGAGTTTCTCACGGAACACAGGCGGCAACCCGGGCAGTTTCCAAACCGAATCGGCACGGTCTGACGGTGGAGGCGCTCGCCGCGCTCGTGGGGGATGACAAAACAGTCGCTGCGGTTGGGAGTTCGCCGAGCGGGGAGCTCACAAAGCCCGCGGTCGCTGGACGCGATCCCCCGTTGCGACCCAAGTCCCTCGCCGACCACGTCCCGAGCGCGGCGCACTGGAAGAAAAACGGGAAAGGCCACACGCAAAACCGTTTGGGCGTGACCCAGAAAGGGGTCTGGGCCATGTACCCGAAGTACGAAGGCACGGCGAAGGTTGTTACGGTTGATTGGCGAACGATTAGCTTTTCGCGCATCTCATCATTCCAAGTAAAAACAAAAACTGCCATCGTCTCTAGTCTACAAACTTATTTCCCACACATCATTCATCATCATCGTCACGCACCGTCCCAGCTCCCCACGATTTTCCGCACGTACCCGTCCGGGACGTTCCCCCGTCGCACCAAGTCGCTCGCGAGTCGGAAGCACCGCTTGTACTCATCGCCCGTGGACGCGCTCGCGTTGAAGATTTCCGTTTCCAACAAACGCGCGTTTGGATGGCCGATTCTTTGCGCGAGCCACCCGACGACCAAAGAGCGATTCGGGTCGCGCGGCGCGGTTTTGCCGGGGACGACCGCGACGGATGGGATTGGCGTCAACTCGGCGAGCTCTTCTGGTTTCGTAGGATCAGCCTCTGGTTTTTTCGTATCGGCATCCGGTTTCTTCATATCAGCGTCTTCACTCTTCACGGCGTCATCACCAATGACCATGGCGGTGGTGTCATCCACCTTGGCATCCTCCATCTGCACCGCCGCATCCTCCATCTTCGCATCCTGCGCCGCCGCGACAACCGGCTCGGCAAGTTTTCCAGCACTCGGCAAGTTCTGCGCCACCACCGTTTTCCAATCCGCCAAGATCGCCAAGCACGTCGCCGCGACGTCGGCCAGCCCGGGTTCCTTGCTTTTCGCCGCCTTCCGCACGGAAAGCGTGACCAGCGTGGTTTGCAACATCTCCGTGGTCACCGACTGTTCCTGCAACGATTTAGTCACCTTGCACATAAATAAAAGATTTGGTCAGTCTTGACCTGGGAACGTACGGAAGGCCGGGATTTGGGAAATTGAGACAGTCAGACAGTACTCGTGAATCGACCCAGTGCTTAACAACGCATACCTGCTTTACTCGCCGCGTGGTGCGGTTGTTTTGCGATTCCTGTTGGGACATTTTTTGCCCAACCGCCGCCGCGGCGACTTCCAAATCGTGCAACTCTTTGTTGAAACCCTCCAGTTTTGACCGGCCGTCTTCGATTTCCCTAATGCCGTCCTCTAAGGACTCTTTCAGTTGTGTGAGCTTTTCGATGGACGAAGGGACTTTGACGATCGGGGCGTCGACAATCGGCGCGGATTGTTGCTGTTTCGCCGCATCCTTTTTCGGTTTGGCTTTTCCTTTCTTCTTCGTCTCAACTGGACCCTTCCCCGCCTTGGCATCGCCCGCCGTCTCTTTCTTCAGATTGGCTTCGGATTTGTCTTTCCGTGCCACCTCCGTCTCGACGAGGTCGTCGTAGTCCACGTCTTGAACGGCCTCGCCCTTGCGGCGCTTCGCAAGGACGTTCTCCGGCTCCGATTCGGTTACCTCGACCTCGGGACCAGGCTCGGCATCTTTCGCATCTTTCGCATCTTTCGCCTCGGTCGCTTCTTTCGGGGTGTCATCCGCCTTCTTGCGCTTGCGTCCGGAGCCTTTGGGCTCGGGATCGGCAACTGGCTTGGGTGCTTTGTCACGAGCCATGGTGCCGCTTGGAGAACGGAGATTCCCGCTGGTTCGCCGGACGGAGTGTGGCGCCCTGGTGGTGTGAGTACCTCGTTGGGATTTGTGGGTTTTGCCTCAGCTCTTTTCAGTTCTATAAATATTTTCGGCCAAAGCAGTTTCAGATTCAGAGAAGACGAGCGGGTCCTTCCCAACGGCCGTCTTGTGTGTACGGCGCCGAGGTCCGGGCGCCCCGAAAGTCCGCGCAGCGATGGGGGTCGTGGGTACGATCGGGTACCTGCTGATCGGGTGCGGCCCCGCGGGTGTGATTTTCGCAACCCGCATCGCACGCCGTCCTTTTCTGGTGGTGTTGACATTCACGAGCTGCGCGTCGTGGATACTCACCGCGACGGTGTTGGCGGTGCCTCTGGCGTTTTTCCTACCGTTCGGAAGCGAGCGTGGGTACGTGCTGCCGTTCGTTGTGTGTGTGGTGTGTCACGAGCTGTGCCGGCGAGTCGTGTGGCGCACGCTAACGCGGTGGATGGCGTCAAGAGTGGACGCGATAGCGTCTCATTTCGGGTACAGAAAAGTCAGTGCCGGGGATTCCATGAACATGCATCTGGCGTGGGGTTTGGGCCAGGGCATGGCGCGGGGTTTGTTTTTCTTCGCCGCGAACACGGTGGTCAGCGTTGGCCCGGGGACGATTTACACGAAGACCTGTCCCGCCGTGCCGTACTTCCTGACATCGGCGGTCATGTCCCTGGCGTTCGTGTCAATACACACGAGCGCGATGGTACGTCTCGCGCGTTTCCCAAATCCCGCCGAACGTTTCAAGCCTCTTTGACGTCCACTAGTCATTAAAAGGAGATACTACATACATCACATACGCACGGTTTTACCTCTAACGCTGGTGACTGTTCAGACCGATTACCCCTCCCTGTTGTCCATACATCGTCCAATACATCGCGACATACAGTACACCCAACTCAAGACTCAAGGCTGACGCTTTCTTTTTATTCATCGCAAGTTACTGGAGTTTTCGCAAGACTTGGAGCGTTCCAACAGTTTCGTCGCGTTTCTCGAGGGCGCCGCGCCCGCGCTGGCGGGAACGCTCACCCTGGGGAACCTAGCAAACGACGGGTGTTTAGTAGTAATGCCCATGCTCGTCGTGTTTGCCACGGGCATGGTGTGGCACACGGGGGCGCGGCTGAGGCAGTAGGAGTAGTAGGAATAAGTAGCTGGCGGACTATGATTAGATGGAAAAATGAACACGGAAGGAAGGTTGAAAAGAATTGTACCAACAGAAAATACAATCCGACGACGGCGCTACCGTGTCGGCGGCTATAAGTTTACTCCGACTCCTCCTCCCTGTGCTCTAGGGTTGTTTTTTCTTTATCCCGTACCTCTCCAGGGTTTCGCAAATCGTGTCGCACGTCGTTCCCGGTCTGGCGATTGAGAACTCGCCAGGGACGGACAGGTTGACGATCGTGCTTCCCGAGCGCGACGCGTCGAGTCCGATTCGGCCGCCGTCGAAAACGACTTCGCATTTGTCCCAAAGGTTTTCAAACTCCTCCACCGAAAGCGTGCTAGGCGTGCCGCTTTGATTGGCGCTTGTCAGCGCGATTGCTTTGCCGAACCCTCTTGAGACGTGTCGAATGAACTCGGAATCCGGGACGCGGATACCGAGCAACCCGAGACCCGGATTTAGGCCCGGGGACAAATCGCAACCTTCAGTTAAAGTTTTCCGTCGCAACAACAACGTGACCGGCCCGGGTAACAGCTCCTCCAACAGTTTCGGGTTCAGGTGAGCCACGTCTGCGTATTTGGAGACGTCAGCTGCATCGCCAACACACACCGCCATAGGCACCTCCCGTGACCGTTGCTTCGCGTCGTACAAACGCTCGATACCAATCACGGAACACGCGCTCGCGGCGACGCCGTAAATCGTGTCCGTGGGGATGGCAATCACTTTTTCTCGCCGCAGCGCCTCAACCGCTTCCCCTACGAACGGAAGCGTCGCGGGCAAAACCCGTGTCGAACCCGCCGCGCGGCACGAAAGCATCGTGGCTCGCGGTTTCGGAAAAACGCGCGCGCGCGCGCACGCGAGCATCTTTGAAGAGGAGATGGAAGGGTCGACGAGAGGGAAGGCTATTTTTCGGGTGCACTTTTTCACGCGTTTCGCGAGCTGAAACCTGAAATGGCAAAAAAAGAAATCCTTTTTCTCGGGACTACCGAAAACGTCACCTCAAAGCAAAGCTACGACACTCGCGCTTGGCCCGCACATCGTGACGCGCGCGTGACGAGGCGTGTGCTCGTGGTTGAGATCGATCAGAGGCGGCTGACCGCGAGAAATGGGACAAAACCGGTGCCCGCATGGCATGCAGAAAAGCGCGCGGACTGCAACCCTTGCCCGCACGGCAAGTTGAAACGCAACTGCGCGGACTGCAACCCCTGCCCTCACGGCAAGCGGAAATACGAATGCGCGGACTGCAACCCCTGCCCTCACGGCAAGCTGAAACACGTGTGCGCGGACTGCAGCCCCTGCCCTCACGGCAAGCTGAAAGGCAGCTGCGCGGACTGTAACCCCTGCCCACACGGCAAGCTGAAACAGCACTGCATGGTGTGCAAAGGGTGCCCTCACGGCAAGCAGAAACACAGCTGCAAAGTGTGTACCCCATGCCCTCACGGCAAGGTGAAGGGCGACTGCGCGGACTGCAACCCTTGCCCTCACGGCAAGCTGAAACGCTTCTGCGCGGTGTGTAACGCCTGCTCTCACGGCAGGCTAAAATACAGCTGCACGGCGTGTAAAGCAGCACGCGCTGAGCATTCGGATTCACCGGAAATCAAGCAGGAGCCTGAGATCAAGCAAGAGCCCGAGATCAAGCAAGAGCCGTTCACCATCCGCGGCTACTTCGGCATCGGCGAGTAGGCCTAGTAATAGGAAGAAGCGCCGTATAGGACTGATTAGAGACTGAATAAATCTAGTTGAGAAACGCGATACACGTCAGCCTAATAAACTCGTTATGTCAGCAGTACATTTGGTACAGCTGGTGTCTAAAGTTTACATATAAACAAACCCTCTCCTACCCTACGCCACGGTTAAGTCATCTTTAAAGTAAAGATGAATCACGGGAATCGCGGCGTCGTTCGGGATTGACAGTTCCTCGAACGTTTGCGTGTCGTCCACTAACCCGTTTTCCTCCAAGGTTTTCTCAAGCTCCACGTCCGTGAACTTCAGCTCGCTGTGCGGTCCGTCTGCGCGTTTAAGGACTCGCCACGCGTACGACTGCGCGTGCCAGTTGAACTCCGCGTACCTCTGTTGTATTTCCTGAAGCGTCTCTTCGCCGGGAACCTCCATCAGGTGCTCCTGTCGGGTGAGGACGTTTTTGATTCGTATTTTTCTCAAATCACGGCTCACTCGTCCAACGATCTGTGTTCTGTCCTGCCACCAAGGCAAAGCCGCGGGCGCGCTGTCCCACTCCACGCTGCAGTCGTTCGGGGGGACGTGCACGAAGCGCCCGTGGGGTACGTACGGCCGCCGCAGGTTCGTCACCGCGTCGACGTGCGTTTTCAACTCCACGACTACTACTTTTTTTTTCTCGCCGTTACTATTTTCACTTTCATCCGCCGACTCGGTCAAGTTGAACCAGTGCGAGATATCCGCGCCCGCGTTTTTTAAAAGAGGGCCCACCAGCGGGCCTTCGTTTTCCGAAATCAGCCTTGTGATGTCGTAGATGTCGCCGTGGAAACTCACCCAGGCGTCGTCGGGGGAGGAGTGGTGGGCGACCTGATTTGGGTTTCGCGACGAAAGGAAAGGATTGGAGTTTAAATGGAATGGGACACGGTCAGGGAGGTGTGACGCAGCTGCTTCCGGAGTGACGATTCGGCGGGTACCGGGCGATGACCTGTACGTCATTTGCTCTGTGCGTGGGAAATGTCGTGGGGAATACGCGGCGGGCGTGTTCTTCGGCACGAAAACTACTAGTCGTGGTGCACCAACCGCGGTGGGTGCGCTTGGTCGGCAGCATCTCCGGATTTGGGTACCACGACGACCTCGCGGTTTGTCCCGGTGACAAGCGCGTCACCGGGTTTTTACACGGAAACGCGACCTCGGAACGTACCTCCGCGGGGGTGTAGATGCGCATGGTCGTTGCGCGCGCGCGCACGCGAAACCACGCGAGCGCAAACGCCGCGGCGACGCACGATGTGAACGGCAAAGGGGTGCCAAAAAAGCACTCACAAACTGCGATATCCACGGAAAGGGCCAAAACTGAAAAGCAAAAACGTGGTTTTGCGGATCTGGCAGAATTGGCGCGCTTACTTGTCCAAGCGCCGCCACCGCAGGCACCCCACGGCCGCGAGTCGTCGGTCGCTTGTGCTTCAGATCCTACTCGGGTACGATACGTGCGGTCGCGAGGCGCGCGTTTGTCCATCCCGGGTTCACGCAAACCGCAGGATGAGCGCGAAGAAGTCAGGCGTTGACGTTTGGGCCACGTTCAGGCAAGGCGGTGCGCTGAGCGTCGATGTGGTGTCCCGATCGGAAGCCGAGGAGCTCTCGTCTAAGGTCGCGCATCTCGAAGATGAGGTACGTCACGTGATGGACACGCGGGATTTTCGATCTGCGTGACGACTGTGTTCCCGCGCATCCGGCGGCTCGCGTCCAGCGCCTTTTGTGCATCACAACTGACCTCTCCCTACCCTAAAAATCGAATCGGACACAGCTGCATCACGCGTACGCGCATTTGGACAGCCTGGAGGCAGCAAGGGAGGACTCTATCGCGCACGATACGTACGTCGAGAAGATGGTCGAGCGCGCGCATCACGACACGCTTCGCGAGCGCGCCGCCGCGCAAACCGCGCTCGGTGAGGCTCTCGGCGAGGTTGCGGAGATGAGACGCGCCGTTGGCAACGAGCGAGGCGTGCACGCCAAGGTTGAGCAGGATCTTGCTGAGTTGAGGCGTGTTGTGACACGCAACGAGATGGAGGTTGAGACGCACAAAAACGAGCTGATAGGACTTCGCGAAACCCTGCACTCCACGTTCGAAACGCTTTCGAAAGCGCGCAACGACGCGCGAGCCGCCGAAGAAAAAGTCGCCGAACTCGAACACCGAGCAACCAGCGCAGAGCAATCCGCAGCGGCGGCGCGGGCGAAATCGCCCGTACACTCAAAGACCCTCGAGACGGTGCAAAACGACCTCGCTAAGGCACGGCAGGAGATCGAACAGGCGAGGGGGGAAATTGCAACCCTCAAGCGCGTCGTAAAAGAGACGGAGAAGAAACTGTCTTCGCTCGAAACCGAAACCGAAAAAGAAAAAGCCAGCGCCTCGCATCGCGATCGCCGAAGCGGGCCGCGCTCGGACAACGCGGCGGGTGTTTCCCGTGTCGCCACTTGTGCACCTGTTGTGGACCCACAACAGGAGCACTCCAAGGCTCTGGAGCAGCAAAGCAAGGTGCTTGATACGCGCGAGGCTGCTTTGGTTGCTCGCGAACGCGACGTGGATGCGCGCGAGGATGAAATCGCGCGAGCGTACGTCGCGTTGGAGCGGCAATCGCTCGCGCTGGACACGGCGAAAACGGAACGCGGCGCGGAGCTCGACGCGGCGGAGCAGGCGCACGCGGTTCGTTTACAGCAACAGTCCTTGGTTGCGGTTGAAACGGCGTCGCGAGCCGCCGCGCAGGCTGCGGCGCAGTACGACGCCGTCCTTTCAACGCGCGAACTGGTGGTGGCGAGGAGTGAACAAAAGCTCACCGAGCGCTCCGCACTCGTCGAGGGCGAACAAAAAAGAATGGCGGAGATGATCAAAGCGGCGGAGCGCGACGCGGCGGCCGCGATCCGCCAACTCTTGGCGGTCAGTGAGTTCGCCAAACAGGTCAACCAAAGGTCAACCGAACTCGGGTTGACTCCGCTTTCCCTGGGCTCGGGGCGAGGGGCGGCGAGCGCACTGACGGACAGAGACAAAGGAAAAGCGCCCGTGGTTCCCTTAGCGGCGTCGCCTTCGTCTTTGCCCATATCCCCCTTTGCCGGGCGAAAACGGAAAATCGACGAAACCAAATCGCCGCCCGCCGTGAAGACGGAGAAGCGCAAATCCCTAGGCGTGCAGGTCATGTCCGCGCTTGGTTTCGGCAGGTTTGTTGACGATGAGACGGACGAGGAGGAGGAGACGGAGTTCGGTCCGTCGGTGGCGTCCGGGTCCGCGAAATCGCCCCCTCTCTCGGCGAAGGCGAAGCCCGTTTCCGCTAAGAAACAAAAAACCGCCGAAAAACCGAAACCGGGCGTCGAGAAGAAAACAACCCCCCTCGCGGTGCGACGAATCCAGTCGTCCCCCGAAAAACCCACCCCGCTGGCGCTTCGCAGGCTACAAAGCTCGCCGAAACCTTCCAAAACACGGGTCGTGTCCCCGCGTTTGGGAAGGCCGCCTTTGTCCGCGGCGGAGAAGGAAAAGCGCGCGACGGCGAGGGACACGAAACACGAGGGCGCGGGGAGGAAGAAACGGGGCGAAAAATCGCAACCGGTCGAAGCGACGCCCCGCCGCGTCTCCGTCCGGGGAGCGCCTGTGACTGAAACCCCCAAGGCGGCTGCTAAGACCACTCAGGAGCCGATCCAGTCCACTGCTGAGAAACCGCCTCCCACGGCGAAGCGGGCCCCGGGTCGGCCGAGGAAAACGCCGGCGCCTGACGACGCGAAAACCGCCGGGGGCGAAAAGAGCGCCGTGAAGCGAACGGCTTCGGCGAGCGAGAAGAAACAAAAGAAAACGGAACCCACACCGACCACGCGTCGCTCAACGCGAGCGTCGCTGTCCCAGGCGTGATGAACGAACTAGAGTGTAATGAAACGAAACGTGACGTGAACGAAGGACTTGGTGTAACTGAATTACCAGCCCAGCAGTAAAATTACACGCAAAAATTACCTTACTTCACGTTACCTAAAATCACCGCGCGCTTCCCCGTCCTCCGCTTTTCCGCCTCGCCGGCTCCACCCCGAGCGCCTCGCGCACCGCGTCCGCTAGCGTCGCGCATAGCACCACTTCCACCTGCTGTCGCTTGCCGATATTGAGCGGGGCGCCCGCTTTCGGCATGATGACCCGTTTGAAACCCATCGTGGACGCTTCCGATACCCGGCGCTCCGCCTGCGCCACCGGCCGCAACTCCCCGCCCAACCCGACTTCGCCGAAAAAAGCGGTGTCCGAGGGGAGAGGCTTTTCCACGAAAGACGACGCGATGGCTGATACCAATAAAAGAAAGTGTCAGTCCTGTATGAGCAAACGTAGAGGCGGGATTTGGGTTGAGAAAGGCCCGTACCTAGCGCCACCGCGACATCAGTGCTCGGGTCCTCTAGCTTCAACCCACCCACGATGTTCACGAAGACGTCGTGCTGGTGGAGTTTGCTTCCCAGGTTGAACTTTGCGAGAACGGCTAACAAGAGCTGAAGGCGCTCCGGTTTGAACCCGACCGCCGTGCGCACCGCCGGGACGGGCGACGACCCGCCCTCCTGATACCAATAAAAGGAAGTGTCAGTCGGCGAGTGTGGGTGTGCTGTATATCGCGTGTATTGGACGATGTATGGACAACAGTCAGGGTAATCAGTCTGAACAGTCACCAGCTGAAAGATAAAACAGTGCGTTTGTGCTGTATGTAGTGCACTTCCTTTTAATGACGGCCGTGTATTCGTCCAGGCGCGGTAAGCAGTGTGTGGCGGAATTGGGAAATGCAACGCGTACCGGTACAAACCGCTCGGCGCAAAGCGCCTGGACCTCCAGCATGAACGGCCGCGAGCCCTGGACGGTGACCGTGGGTGCGCTTGACACGTCCGCCGTTAAAATCCTCTCTCCCATGAACAAAGCGCTCGGGCTCGGCACGGGAACCAACCCTAGCTCGCCCATTTTGAAAACCCCGACCTCGTCCGTGCTTCCGTACCGGTTCTTGTGCCCCCTTAGCACGCGCACCGCCCGGTCGGCGTCGCCCTCCAAGTACAAAACCACATCCACGATGTGCTCCAGCACCCTCGGGCCCGCGATGTCGCCGCTCTTCGTGACGTGCCCGATGATGAAAACAGGCATCCCCGCGGTTTTCGCCGCGTGAAGCAACGCGGTGGCGCACTCGCGGACTTGCGAAACGGAACCGGGGCTCCCAGTGGCGTCTTCAAGGAATACGGTTTGGATGGAATCCACGACAAGCGCCGCCGGCCGTTCCCGGACCACGGCTGATTGAAATAAAATAAATGTCAGTCTTGTATGGGCAATCAGTCGGCGGAATGTGGTAAATGGGAAATACTTACCGTCCAAAATAGCCTCCAAGCGAGTCGCGGAGTACACCATCACACCCTGTTCATTAGGGGTTGGAAAGAAAATAGGCAGAGTACGTAGGAGTAAGGTTTGGTCAGCGTGGAGACAAACGCAGGGTCGGGAAAAAACGACGCGACCCACCGCGGAAGAAAACAACAAAACGGCCGCGTTTCTTCAAAAGCGGGAACCAAAACCCACCTCCGCGTTCACCCCAAGCCGCTCCGCCCGGCTCGCCAGCTGCTCAACGCTTTCCTCTCCCGAGGCGTACAACACCGTGGCGCCTGTTCCCGGATCGGAGTCCTTGTGCTGTCCATTTTTTTTTTCCCGCAACCGCGCTTGTTCCCCGAGCAACCCCGCGATTTGCAGCGCCAGCGTGCTCTTCCCCACGCCCGGGTCGCCGCCGATTAAAAGCATGGCGCCTGGTACCACGCCCCCCCCCAGCACCCGTTCCACCTCAGCGCCTAACTCGCCAGGCAGAGTGACTCGGGGCAACCTTTGAGCGACCGCGTCGGGGGACAGCACGTCGTGTAGCCGCCGCGGCGCGCCGGCGTCGGCTACCCAGCCGCCCCTGGAGGCTCGGCTTCCCGCTCCTTTTCGGGCTGGGCCGGCGGCTGGGGCGGGGGCGGTTGTTGTTTGACGCGACCCGCCGTCGTACGCGTCATCACTAGAACGAATGGCAGGCGCATTAGCCGCAGCTCGCGCTAAAGCTCGCGCACCCGCGCCGCCGCCGCCGGTTGGATTGGCGCCGGAGGAACCGCCTTTTTCCACCGTGAACACCACGAACGATTCCCAAGCCTTGCACCCAGGGCACTGTCCGTGGAACTGCCCGAAGTCCTCGCCGCAGTCCTGGCACAGGTACCGCTGTTTCGGTGGTTTCTGCGCGCCTCCCTTCGCGACACCGCGCGTGGTGAAGGAAAGAGACCGGGCTCGGCCGGGGGTTGACGTGGACAAAGGCGACCGACTTTGTTTGTGGAGTCCGCCGATTGGCGCATCCGAGAATGGCGACACCAACGCGCCTCCTCGGAACCTGCGCGCGGAAACGTGCGTACCGGCAACGACGATCCGCCGGCGCGCCGCCGCGGTTACCATCGCATGCGACACGCGCAATGCGATGGATAACATCGCGGTCACCGAGGCCGTGAGGGGTGGTGTGGGGAGAGACGCGGCGAGGACCGTCGAGAGGATTCTGGCGTGATTTCGGTGCAAAGGTGACGAAATCGAGCAGCATCCACGAAACGGCGAATACGCTCGCCAACTGTCAATGGCCAACGCAAAGCTCATCGCGCGCGATGGCGTGCTCCGCTCTCGCGCCGACGCTCGGGGCGTTCCCGCGCGCCCGCGCGCCTGTGCGGCAACCACGGCGGCACGGCAATGCCACCCGCGGCAGTTCCGTCCCACGCGCCGTCCCTAACGCCGCCGCGCCCGCGTGGCTCACCGAAACCTCGTCATCACGCGAAGCCGTACCGGACGATGTGTCGCCCCAAGCTCCGTTGCGCGTGCTCGTGGCCGGGGGCGGCTTGGGCGGTTTGTTCGCGGCGATTTGTTTGCGAAATGTGGGGTGCGACGTAGCCGTGCTGGAGCGCACTTCCCAGTACCGCCCGTTCGGCGGGCCGATTCAGCTCGCGAGCAACGGGGTGAGTACGATCAAAGCGGTGTCCGAAAAACTGTTCCACAACGTGCATTTAGTGTCGCGCCCGTTCTGGAAAACCACCAGCGGCATCCGGGACGGCTTGAAAGGGAACTGGATGTTCACCTTTGGGGCGATCACGGAGCTTCCGGATGAGGGGGACCTGCCCTTCTCGATATGCGTGGACCGGAGCGATTTGCAGGAACAGTTGCTCAACGAAATCGGAGACGCCGGCGTGGTGCAGATGAAAAGCGCCTTTTCTAAATACGAAAATGTTCCTGAAACCGACGGAGGCGGCGTTTTGGTGACCCTGGAGGATGGCCGGGAAATCCGTGCCGATGTGTTGCTTGGCGCGGACGGGATCTGGAGTAAAGTCAGGAGCCAGATGTTCAAAGAGCCTTCCGGGGTGAAAGGCGCGGGAAGCACGGCTTCGTTTACAGGGTACAAACTGTTCAGCGGGTTGCCCGTGTTCAAGCCGTACTACTACGAAGGTACGGCCTTGCGCCTTTCCCAAATCAGGCGGCACTTTTTACTGCCCCTCTTTTACGTACAGTAGGAAAGTACGGTACACTGTTTGCGCAATACAAGTTCCTACACATCACGAAAGACTGACACATTCGGTTATTTATCGGCCAGACGTCGGGTACGCCGCGTTCATAGGCCCGGATCATTACTTCGTCACGTGTCCCGACCGCGCGGGGCGGGTGCAGTGGTACGGGTTCATCAAAGCAACGGAACCCAACACTGTGGACAAGGAAAACCCACAACAGTTTCTGGAAGAAACCCTTGCTGGGTGGGCGCCTGAAGTTCTGGAGCTGATTCGCGCCACCCAGCCCGCTGAAATCGAACAAAGAGACCTGTGGGACCGGTTCCCTTCGGTCACGAAATCGTGGGCGGACGGGAACGTGACCTTGATCGGAGACAGCTGCCACGCCACGATGCCCAACATCGGCCAAGGCGCTGGTTTGGCGTTCGAGGACGGGTACGAGCTTGCTGCTATTTTAAAAAACGTTAAGAAGCGATCAGACGTGCAAACCGCGCTGCAGAGCTTTTACAAGCGCCGCATTCTGCGCACCGCTGCGGTGCAGGGTCTGGGGCGGATGAACTCCGAGGCGATTAAGATTTTGACCCCGCTGCTGCCCATTCGGCCGGTCGTGGAGTACTTCATCGGGCCGTTCCTGCCGCTGGTGTTCAGGGCGCAGTTCGGGTACTGCTACGGCTTCTGCCCTACACAAATGCCCGCGGGGGAGGCGAGGCAGTTGGCGGATACGATGCGCACAAGGCACCGACGCGAGGCGGAAACGGCGTGGAGTGACGCGGAACGCAACGGCGCCATCGTCGCCGGCGTGGAGAACAAACACGAAAACCCGGCGCGCGAGGTGATTGCGAAGTGAGCGCGGAGCTTAAAGAGGTAGCCGAGGTGTTTAATGGTCATTTTGTGGAACTCTTGAGGTTGGTTTATAGTCTAGTAGTGCACTAGCAAGGTTTCGGACTCCCGTTCTGCGTCACTCCATTACTTCCTCTACTCCCGCGCACAAATCGTGTTGTTTCCATATTTCGTCTCGCGGAAACAGCCTGGTTTCCTTGCCCTCCAGCCACAGCTTGTGCTTTGATATTTCGGGTGGCAAACACGGGACGTTTTCCGTGAGCGCAACGCGGTTAATTGTTGCTATTTTTTTCATCTGCGCGGCGCTGTCGGGTGACGTGTGCTTCGCCACGGCGTCTGAGTATTTGATTACCGAAACCCCCGCGGCGACCAAAATGGGTAAACACTTGTTACACGGCGACCGCGTTACGTACGCGTGACACCCTTCCAGTTTGATTCCGAAACGACTGGCGTACGCCACCGCGTCCGCCTCGGCGTGAATGTCGATCTTTTGGTCACCGCCGCGTTTGGGTTTGCGTTTCTTTTGAACCGACGCGGCCGCATCAGACGCATCAGTAGCGTTTTCGGTGGCGATGGTGCCATTTTCGATGGCATTTTCCCCACAACTCGTATCGTCATTGTCCCCTTCCTGCTGTTGCTTCCCTTGATTAGTGTTCGTCAACGTGCGCGCGCACCCCCACGAAACAACCTGCCATAGCCGTCCCCCCCCGGCGGCCGACTCGTCCACCACCGGACGCACCAAAACAACCCCCACGTCGTTTCCGTGTTTCTCCCCACGGCTTCCAAGCGTCCTCGCCTCGCTCGCGAGCAACATGCCTTCCCGGTCCTCTGGGGACAAGCCGTTCCATTTCGCCAGAGATTCCGCCGCGCGCGGGTGCGGCGAATCGGTAGGCTCCTGCATCGCGCTCCGAAACTCACGCCGTCGGCCAGGAGGCGTAAGACGTGCGCGCGCGCACGACTTGTGCTCGCGAAAAGCGGCTCGAAATCTGCTTGTAACTACTTTTTTACAAATTTGGTCAGCACGTCAGTCCGGCACGCGCTTCTTCCCTGACAGCCCGGTGCCGATTACCGCCCTATTTCCCGTGGTATGCTCGGCCGGATTTGTGTCGCCCACGCTGCGTCTCGGAATTCGGTGTCTCCGCACCGCGGTTCAGGCGTACGCGTGAGGAACCCATTGTGGTCTCACCGAAATGGGTCGTCTCACCGAATCGGGTCATCCTGTTCGGGTGCGAAACAACCAACTCTTGTGCTTCTGGATCGCGACGGCGTGCTCAACTACGACGTGGGTACGCCGGGGGTGCTCACCGTGGGGGACTTCTCGTTGCTTCCAGGCGCAGCACAGGCGGTAGCGAGGTTGAAAAGACACGGCGCGGTGGTGTGCGTTTGCACGAATCAAACGTGTGTGGGCAAGGGGTTGATTTCGCAAACGCGGCTTGACGAGATTCACGACCACATGCGCGTCCTCTTGATACAACAAGGCGGTCCGGACGCGGTGTTGGACGGTGTATTCGTCGCTACGACCTCGACGGACGAGGAATGCGACCGGCGGAAACCTGCTCCCGGGATGGTCCTGGAAGCCGTGCGAACTCACGGGTTCGAGGGCGACGAAAAAAATGTAACCTTCGTTGGCGACACCGTGCACGACGCGCAAGCCGCGTACAACGCAGGGGTGCCTAACCGAATCACGGTGGGGACGGGACATGGCCAGGAGGTGTACGAAGCCCTGAGGGAGGCGCACGGAGGGGAAGTGGAAGGTGACAAAAAACGGACGGTTTTCGTGGTAAACTATTTCTGCGACATTCCGCACGCCTGGCTGGCGCCTGAAACGCTTCCAATCACGGTGGTAGCCGATATCGCGGCCGCGGTGGAGGTCATCGTGACTGGTATTAAGGATAGTAACGAGGGCGTTGATGTGGTGTAAGGCTATTAAGGATATTAATATCAGGGTGTGGATGCCGTGTAGCGGTTTGCCGCTTTAGCGATAGATAAATTATAAATCAAATAGAAAAGAAAATTACGCACCCGCGCTCAGAGGAAGCGGCGTCGCAAGACTCTAATTACCTTCGACCTTTTTCCAGGTATTTGTTTTCGTGGTGGGCGTATTTTCGCCCCGGCGTTCGCGACGCGGTATCGACCAGTCTTTTACTCAAGCTGTCTTGAGTTGTTTCACGAGAGAAACCACCTCACACCACGGGCGCGCCTTTCACGCCTTCCAGGCCTTTGGCGAGCTGCCCGACGCTCTTCAAACCCGCGCGCGTGTATTGCTCGTTTTGCCACGGCGCGCCCCCCGCGCGGCACCCGCCTTGCCAAACGTGCACGAACTTGTCCATGTTGTTGAATTTAGAGTCGAAGAGCTGGCGGTAGTACGTCTCTTCTTTTGATTGCGGCGGGTTGATTTTGTATTTCTCGGCCGCAGCGGCGAAATCCGCGTCGCTGACCTGGGCTTCGCAAAACTGCTGCAGCGTTTCCACCCAGTTCAAGCCCACGCCTTCGCACTGCATGGCTTTGGTGCGCCACAACACGGGGGCGGGAATTTCGCCCTCGAACAACGCCCGGAGCGCATGCTTTTCCGGTTTCTCCTCGCCGTCGATGCGCTTCAACTCCGGATCCACGCGCATCACGGCGTTGATGACGCTCGGATCGAGAAACGGCACCCGCGCTTCCAAGCCGTGCGCCATGGTCATCCGGTCCGCGCGCTGGCAATTCACGTTGTGCAGGTGGTGGAAGATCCGTCTTAATTCTTTGTGAATCGCGGCGCCATCAGGGGCGTCCCTGAAATACAGGTACCCGGCGAACAGCTCGTCGCTGCCTTCCCCGGTCAAAACCACCTTGACGTGCTGCGCCGCTAACCGGGCGAGGAAGTAGTTAGGAATCGCACTTCTGATCAACTCGGGTTCGTACGTCTCCAGGTGGTAAATGACATCCGGAATCACGGCGCACGCTTCCTCCGAGGTGAACAGGTACTCGTGGTGCGTGGTACCGAGGTCTTCCGCCATCACGCGCGCGGCCATCACGTCGGGTGACCCTTCCTGGCCGATCGTGAACGTAATAAACTCCTGGTTGGTTTCTTCAAGCATGGGTTTGATGATGCTTGCGATGACCGCGCTGTCGAGACCGCCTGAAAGCAACAAACCAATCGGGACGTCGCTCATCATCTGATCGCGCACCGCCTGCGTAAGCGCGGCGCGAACGTTGGAGGTATCGTCTGTCCCAACGAAGTCGTCGCTGTCCCACTCGGGTGCGTAGTACTTCACGAACCCGGTTTCGGGGGTCCAGTAGTGCCCCGCGGGGAACTCCTCGATGCTAGTGCACTGGTCGTGAATCGCTTTCAGCTCGCTCGCGAACCAAACCGCGCCGCCCACTCCGGTACCCATGTACAGCGGCTTTATGCCGCAGTGATCGCGCGCCGCCATCATGTTTTTCCCGTCGTCGCCCACGCACACGAACCCGAAAATCCCGTTGAGATCTTTCACAAAGTCAACGCCCATGTGCCGGTACAGCTGTAGTAACACCTCGGAATCACTGCCCGTCTGAGCTGCGGTCAGGCCGTACTTTTTCTGAAGCGCGCGGAAGTTGTAAATCTCGCCGTTCGCGCACACGCTGTACTTTTCCGCCTCGTACACGATGGGTTGCTTTCCGCCTTCGGGGTCCATAATTGCGAGCCTCTCGTGCGCCAAACCGAACCGCTCGTTGCCGTAGTACCCCGAACCGTCAGGACCCCGCGTACGCATGCGCGCGGAGAGCGAACGCATCAGCTCCTCGCGCCCGTCCGTGAGCGCGCCTGGAAAGAATGGAGAATTGGGAAAGTCAGCGACTGGGGCGGGCACAAAAGAAGATAGAAAGATTTTAATTGTCGGCACGCGAGTCGAGTTCGGGACGTACCGTCGGGGTCGTAGCACGCCAGGATGGAGCACATTTCGGTGGTTCGCTTGGTTTGGGTCGAGCCGCGGCGAGTCTTGGTCTGGGGAGAAGGGGTTGGGGAGGGGTGGGAGGGTCAGACCAGGGTTCGTGGCGAACGGGAAAACGTGGGAGATTGGCTGGCTCATCAATCGGCTCGGCGGCGATTTGCGGCGGCACCTTGTACGTACCTCGCCTTTTTCCACCGGCATGGCGCCGATGTAGCACAACGCGCCTTGGCGATGCACCCGGGAGCCCATGATCTCCGCGCGAGCCAACGCCTTAACGGTGCACGTGGAGGACGGCGAGCGGCGAGCGGTCTGGCGGCTGGTGGGAATCCATGCCAGAGTGGATGTGGTTGCGGCGAACATCGTGCGGCAGAATGAGAATGTCGCGAGCGCGTGAACCCGTTGCAGGTCTTACGGCCGATTCGTGGGAGAAGAACGGCGCAGTGCGTCTGCGCGGTCTGTCCCGAAGATGGGGATGTGGCTCAGTGACCGTGGGAGGTCGCGAGCGCGTGGTTGTGGCGCGGTGGCGTCAAGATTAATCGTCCTTTCGGCGGGACGAAACGTCCGAGAAAAAAACAACAAAAAGTTCGTTGCATGGAAAATCTGTTTCTGGATTTCCCTTGAAGAAAACCCGATACACGTGACGCGGCAGGCATCTCACCCCGAGCGCCAACCCATCCACGAGCTCGCCGCGTGGCTTTCGCGACTCTTCTTTCGTGGTTCGCGCACCCGCAGGCTGTCTGGGGTGTGTGGCCATCGCTTCCGAACCAGCCGTGAGGAGTGCGTTTTGATCCTTTAGGTGGTTCCCGGTGACGACCTAATGGACGGCCCTAAAAAAGAGCCAGTGGTGCGCAGGCGCCCATCGTTCGACCTGCCCCTGCGTGGTTCCCCCGGAGGAGGGTCATCGCCTGGTGGCGGGTTGTTGTCCCCTTCGCGAAGCACGCGGCAGGTAAGAACATCGTTCGACATCGCGAGCCATTCGCGGATGTCCCGGGAGAACTCCAGCGCCAGCCTGGGGGAGAACCGGCCTGCGTTGCAGGAATTGCGACGGCAGCTGGAGTCACTTAGCGCGCTGGGCAGCGCTGACGCGCTGGGCGGGGATGGGGGATCCATCGCGGCCGCGGCGGCCGCGGCCGCGATGGACGCGGCGATGGACGGCACCGGGGGAGGCGGGACCCTGAATGGCGATGAACCAAGAACCAGCTCGACACGAGTGGAGCGTTTGCTAAAGGAACGACAGCAGTCCATGGTAAGTATTTCCCATTTACCACATTCCGCCGACTGATTGCCCATACAAGACTGACATTTCTTTTTTTACAATCAGGCGCGCATCAAAAGCACGGCGGCGCTCATGAACGACGACGACGACGTACGTGTCGGGGCTTTCCCAAATCCGAGGACACACTGTTGTATCTCTAACGCTGGTGACTGTTGTCCATACATCGCGATATACAGCCCTGACACTTTCTTTTCCGAAAACAGGATGAAACGCGAAGCGCGCCGTCGGTTGGAGATCCGTCTTCCTCCGCTCGAGATCAGTTCGGCGAGCCTGGCGGCGGCGGCGGAGGCGAGGTCCCCACGAAACGCCAGCGGCTGATAATCGCCGCGAACCGGCTCCCCATCTCCGCGATCCGGAAACCGGACGGATCGTGGGGCTTGAACCAAAGCGCGGGGGGGCTGGTCAGCGCGCTTTCGGGGGTGGGGAACAACTACGAGATGCTCTGGGTGGGGTGGCCGGGGGTTTTCGTGGAGGAAGGTTCTGAGCGCGACGCTTTAACCAAGCTCCTTTTGCGCAGAGGGTGTTTGCCCATCTACCTCTCAAGAAGCGAGGTCGACCTCTACTACAACGGCTACTGCAACAACATCCTGTGGCCTTTGTTCCACTACGTGCCGCTTTCGTTCGAAAGCAAGCTTTCGGAAACCAAGAACATGGCGCTGCAGTGGGCGGCGTACCAAAACGCCAACGAAGCCTTCGCGCGCGTAATCGCGAAGTACGTGTGTAAGGCTTTCCCGAATTCCGCCGACTCTGGCTGTGTTCAACACATCACTGACACTTTGTTTTACCTATCGTAAGCGCGTACCGCCCGGGCGACGCGGTGTGGTGTCACGACTACCACCTAATGCTTCTGCCGCAGCAGCTAAAGGAGGACTACCCTTCCATGAAAGTGGGGTGGTTCTTGCACACGCCGTTCCCGTCAAGTGAGATATACAGGATGTTACCCGTTCGCGAGGAGCTGTTACTGTCGGTGTTAGCCGCGGATCTGATTGGGTTCCACACCTACGACTACGCGCGGCACTTCGTCAGCGCGTGTTCGCGAATTCTGGGCTTCGAAGGCACCCCCGAGGGCGTGGAGGATAACGGCAACTTCACCCGAGTCGCGGCGTTCCCAATCGGCATAGACCCAGGAAGGTTCACGCAGGCGCTTGAAACAGAACGCGTGCAGGCGCACGTCACGGAGTTGCGGCAGCGGTTCCAAGGACGCAAAGTCATGCTCGGCGTGGATCGGCTTGATATGATCAAAGGCATTCCGCAAAAGCTGCTGGGTTTCGAAAAGTTCTTGTCCGAACACCCGGAGTGGCGCGACCGCGTTTTGCTGGTGCAAATCGCGGTACCCACGCGAACGGACGTCCCCGAGTACCAGCGCCTCACGTCGCAGGTGAGTATTTCCCAATCACCACATTCCGCAGACTGATTGCCCATACAAGACTGACACTTTTTCTTTTACAACCAGGTGCACGAAATAGTGGGCCGAATTAACGGCCGGTTCGGCACCCTCGGGAGCGTTCCGATTCAACACCTGGATTGTTCCCTCGCATTTACCGAGCTGTGCGCCCTCTATGCGGTGACGGACGTTTGTCTTGTGACTTCGTTGCGGGACGGCATGAACCTTGTTTCGTACGAGTTCGTGGCGTGTCAATCCAAGAACGCGGGTGTGTTGGTTTTGAGTGAGTTCGCGGGCGCCGCGCAATCCCTAGGCGCCGGTGCGCTGCTTGTCAACCCGTGGAACGTCAACGACATGGCCGCCGCGCTTGAAGACGCGCTGACGATGCCGGAGCCGGAGCGCCGGGAACGCCAAAGGCAGAACTTCACGCACATCACCATGCACACCGCACAAGCGTGGGCGGATACGTTCGTCTCCGAGCTCAACGACACGCACGTCGAAGCGGAGTTACGGCGCAAACGAATCCCCCCCCAGCTGTTCCCGAGCCGCGTGCTTGACGACTTCTCCCGAAGCCGGCACCGGCTGATCATCTTGGGTTACAACGCCACCCTGACGCTTCAAACGGACTCGTCAAAGAAACAATCCCGAGCCGGAGTGCTACCCGGGAAACCAATCAAAACCCAGAGTAGGATGCACCCCGTGTCTCAGGAGTGTTTACAAAGGCTTTGCGATGACCCCACCACGACGCTTTGTATCTTTTCCGGTTCCGAACGCAACCGCTTACAACAAACGTTCGCGCACCTTCCGAAACTGTGGATCGCCGCGGAAAACGGGTGTTTCATTCGCCCGCCTCTTGAGGGGAAGCACAGCAAACTGGGGGGCAGTGGTAACAACAAGTGGATAACCATGGTCGAAACCAGCAATTTCGACTGGATCGAGAGCGTGCAACTGGTTTTTGATTACTTCTGCGAACGCACGCCGCGGAGTTACGTCGAAACAAGGGAGACGAGCCTTGTTTGGTCGTACAAGTACGCGGATCCCGATTTCGGGAGACAGCAAGCGCGGGACTTGTTGCAGCACCTGTGGACTGGTCCGATATCAAACGCCGCTGTTGATGTTATTCAAGGCGCGAAGTCAGTAGAGGTCCGGCCGATCGGCGTGAGCAAAGGCGCGGCGGTGGAGCGGATCGTGAGCATGATGGGCGAGTGTGGGTCCAGTTCGCTTGTTGAGGAAATCGTCGACGTCCCTCCCGTCGGGAACGGCGGCGGTTCCAAACCCGCCGGGAACGACCCCCCCCCCCCCCCCCCCCCCCCCCCCCCCCCCCCCCCCCCCCCCCCCCCCCCCCCCC